>OOCR01001604.1_pt1 | contig 11207 bp, 9 predicted proteins | sample 1671491 | NCBI WGS metagenome assembly OOCR01 (sample SAMN06348162, study PRJEB24527) | human gut metagenome | biome: human gut; feature: ankylosing spondylitis patient; material: feces | host: Homo sapiens | place: China | collected 2015-10
ATTTTTTATATCTATTTTTTGATTAGGTAAAGATAATAATTTAATTTTATCTTGATTTATCGTTAAAATGTTAATTTCACTTAAAATAATCAAGCATTGTTTCATACTGTAATCAGATAAATTTAGATTGTAAATTTGTTTTAATAAAGCTTGACAATCTTTAAGGGAAAATATACTTTGACCATATTTTTTTTCTTGATTGCGTAGACAAAGATATATTTTACCGATTGAGTCATAAGCAGGAAATTCTTCTAGATAAGAAATTTTTCGTTTGCTTTGACGTAAATCACTTAATTTAAATTGTAGATAAGTATGGTCATTCCAGTGGTTTAATTCAGGCTGGAATAAAATATCTACATATTTATTATTTATATCATCGGCAACATCTGCCATATGCCAACCAATAGCAGTATATTGTGTATTATTATAAGCAAAATTAAAACGTAAATGATTATTTTCTTTGCCCATTTTCATGCTTTTAGTGACTAAAAGATTTTGACAGACAAATTGTGGTTTAGGATTTCCCATGCCAAAAGGTTCAAGTAAAGATAATTCCTCGATAAAATCCATGGTTATATCTTGAGGTGTTAAAACTGTTTCTACTTGATAAATTGGTATTAAATCTTCATCTATTAAATGTTCATTAGCATATGTTTGCATATGTGAAATAAAATTATCTAATTTAGCTAAATCAATCGTAAAACCTGCTGCTTTAGAATGACCTCCATAAACCATTAAATCTTGCTCACAATAAGTGAGGGCATTTTTCATATGGAGTCCATCTATGCTACGGCAAGAGGCTTTACCAATATTATCTTTAGTCGCTATGATTATTATAGGTCGATAATATTTTTCTTGTAGGCGAGAAGCTGCTATACCGATAACACCTTCATGCCAATTTTCGCCAACAACAATGATGATTTTATTTTCTTGAAGATTATTTTCTTCAATTTTTTTGACAGCTTCGTGGAAAATATCTTCTACAATTTCTTGACGTTGTTTATTTTCTTCATCTAGATATAATGCTTTTTGATGAGCTGTTTGTTTATTAGTGGCTAATAATAGTTCAACAGCAATACTAGCATGAGTCAATCTTCCCGCAGCATTTAGACGAGGAGCTACACCAAAACCAATATGACCAGTATTTATATTATTTTCATCATAATTGCAGATTTCAATTAAAGTTTTTATACCTAAGTTTTGAATATGAGCTAATCCTTTTTTGACAATACGACGATTTTCATCAACAAGAGATACAATATCAGCTATAGTGCCTAAAGCTACAATATCCAAATAATTTTCTAATTCATGAATATCTTTATTTAAGCTTTGATATAGTCCTTGACAAAGTTTGAAGGCTACACCTACACCGCAAAGATTTTTGTTAGGATAATTACATTGTGTTTGTGTAGGATTGATAATAGCAAAGGCATCAGGAAGAATTTCACGAGGTAAATGGTGGTCTGTGATAATCATATCGATTTTATCTTTGGCATAATCAACTTCATCAAGAGCTGTAATACCGCAGTCAACAGTGATTAATAAATCGTATTTAGGTATTAATTTTTGTAAGGACTCGATATGAAGACCATAGCCTTCACTATGGCGGTCAGGTAAATAATAGTCTATATTAAAGCCTAATTTAGTAAAAACTGTCATTAAAAGGGCAGTGGAGCTGACACCATCTACATCATAATCACCATAAATGCAGATTTTTTCTTTATTTTTTAAAGCTAATAAAAGTCTTTGGCAAGCTTTTTCCATATCTTTTAGCAAAAAAGGGTCATGATAAGGAATTTTTGTGGGATTGAGAAATAATTTAGCTGAGTTTTCATCAAGATTTTTTCTAGTTAAAATTTCAGCTAGACTAGAAGATATATGCAAATTCTTTTCTAATAAGATTTGTTTTTTTTCATCAATGGGTAGAATTTCCCAACGTTTATTCATAAATAAATATTACCTCCTATACTTGATTTTTATAGATAGTATTTAATTTATTTTTTACATATAATTAATAGCTATTTGTTTTACAGTATAAAATGAATATGATAAAATGTAAATTATTGCAAGTAATAAGAAGACTTTAATACATATTTAACAAATTCGAAATTAAAATATGATTGAACTAAGTTGATAATCTGGGGGAAAATATATGTCAGGTAAAAATATTCTAGTGGTTACAGCATCAATGGGGTCTGGTCATAATAAGGCTGCCAATGCTGTTGCAGAGGCGATAAAGAGAAAATATCCTGTCAATAAAATAAATGTTATTGATTTTATGTCAACAGAAACAGCCTATTTCAATAGTCTAGTTAAAGATATATATTTAAAGATGCTCGACCATACACCAAGCGTGTATGAATTTTTCTATAAATTTACATCAGATTCTACAAAAGGAAGTACTATACAATCTGTTTTTGCTCATGCTATGAAAAAAGATATGCGTGAGCTTATAAAAAAATATGAAGCTGATATGGTGATTTGTACACATCCTTTTCCATGTGCAGCTGCATCTTATCTAAAGCAAACAGGAGAAATAAATATTCCTTTAATCACAGTGATGACAGATTTTTGTGTACATCAATTTTGGTTATATAAAAATATTGATATTTATTTTACTGCTAATGATTTATTAAAAAAAGAAATGGTAAATCAAGGTTTATTAGAAGAACGCATTTTTGTTACAGGTATACCTGTGGGATATAATTTCCGTGTAGATTATAATCGAGATGATTTATTGGCAAAATTCAAATTGGAAAAAGATAAACCTGTAGCTTTGATTATGGGTGGTGGTCTTGGTTTAGGTGGCGTAAAAAATGCACTTTGCCAATTAGAACGCTTGAAAAAAGATATTCAAATTCTCGTAATCACAGGAGCAAATGTAGCACTTTGGTCAGAAATGAATGAATATGCACAGCATTCTAAACACAAAATTTTCGTATGGGGATATTCGCATAATATTCAAGAATTTATGTCTGTGGCTACATTTTTAATCAGTAAACCTGGTGCGCTTACAATAAGTGAAGCATTGACTAGAGAATTACCAATGATTTTACACGACCCAATACCAGGGCCAGAGGTGGATAATGCAAAATTTGTTTCTGATAATGGAGCTGCCATTTGGGTGAAACATCAAGATACCTTAGATGCGGTAGTACGTGAAGTATTATCTGATGCAACTATTTTGCCAAAACTTAGAAATAATGCTAAGGTGTTAAAGAAACCATATGCTTCCGACAATATAGCAGATGTTATTGCAAATATGTTAGGTTTAGATTAGTATTAGGGAAATATAAATTAATAGGTGAAAATATGTTCAGAAAAATAATGGAGCGGTTTATAATATTTGCTTTTGTGATAATGATTGGTTATCTAGGATTTATAATTATTAAACAAGAAGTATATTTAAGCCAAGTAGAAGAACAGACTATTATAGCCGAAGAGCGATTAAATAAAGCAAAGCAAATAAATGAAGAATTAAGTAGAGAAAAAGATAATTTAAATAAGCTCGAATATGTGGAAAAAGTAGCTCGTGAAGAGCTAGGTATGACAAAACCAGGCGAAGTGCCATATATTTCTGAAGAAAAAGAATAACATTTTATTGACACTATTTGTTTAGCAAGGTTATAATAATAAAAGCTTAAAGCTAATTATCTTAAGGAGGACATAAAAGTAGTATGTCAATCGAAGTTGGCAATATCCTAGAAGGTGTTGTAACAGGTATTACTAAATTTGGCGCTTTTGTTGAATTACCTGGTGGAAAAGTTGGTTTAGTACATATCTCTGAAGTTGCAGATGTTTACGTTAAAGATGTAAATGATTTTTTGAAAGAAAAAGACAAAGTCAAAGTTAAAGTACTAAGTGTTGATGACCATGGAAAAATAGGTTTATCTATTAAACAATTACAGGAGAAAAAAGTCGAAGAACAAAATACTCGTCCTGCACAGAGTAGTAATTATCGTCCTGCTCCTCGTAAGCAATTTAATAATGACTTCCGTAAACACAATAATAGCGGCGCTTCTTTTGAAGATAAATTATCCAAGTTTTTAAAAGATAGTGATGAAAAACTTACTGATTTACGTCGTAAGACAGATTCTAAACGTGGTGGCCGTGGTGGCGGTTCTCGTAAATATGAATAAAACTAAGAAGCACTCTTTAATTTTTTAAAGAGTGCTTTTTGTTAATAGCTGGAAAATTATATGAATATGAATTTAATCTTGAGGTAATTTTTTATGAGCGTAAATAATAATGTAGATGTAATAAATATAATGGAAATAATTGAGTGCGTAGAAAATTTTGCTAGAGAATATGATTTATTTAAGGCTCATGATAAATTATTGATTGCTTGTTCTGGTGGGCCAGATTCCATGGCACTTGTGGATATCTTCCAAAAACTCAGTGTTAAATATAAATTAGAGATTATTGTAGCTCATGCTGAACATGGTATTCGCAAGGAAAGTTCATTAAATGATGCATGGTATGTAAAAAATTATTGCGAGCAAAAAAATATTCCTTTTTTTATGGAACATTTAAATGTATTAGAACATCTTAAAATAGAAAAATTATCTGTAGAAACTTTGGCTAGAAAATTGCGCTATCAATTTTTACGCAAAATAGCGAAAGCACAAAAGGCCACAAAAATAGTAACAGCACATCATTTAAATGACCAAGCAGAAACTGTACTACAGCATCTTTTAAGAGGTGCAGGAACAGCAGGTCTTAGCGGTATGAAAGCTAAAAATGAAGATATTATACGACCTTTTTTATGTTTATATCGTGAAGAAATTGAAGCATATTGTTTAGCTGAAAATATCAATCCTTGTTTAGATGAAACAAATAATTGTTTAGATTATGAACGCAATCGCATACGTTTAGATTTAATCCCTAGATTAAAAGCATATAATCCTAAAGTAGTAACAGCTATTTGCAATAGTGCCAAGATTATTGCTCAAGAAAATGATTTTATAAATTACTATGTAAAAAATTTTTATCGAGATAAAGTCATAGTAGATATAGATAATCAAAGTAGAAAATCTATAAAAATAGATATCAAAGTATTGAAACAAGAACATAAGGCAATAAGAAATGCTTTATATAGGTATATTATAAAAGAATTTAAAAGGAATTTAGAAAATATTAGTTTTGTTCATATTGATAAAATTGATAAGTTTTTATACAATGGACATACTGGTTTAATTTTGCAATTACCGAAGAATTTGCAAGTAAAGATAAATTATGATAGATTAACTTTTAGTGAAAAAGAAATATCACCAATTGAAAATTCGGAGGAAAAAGAGCAAAATATATCCATAAAAATAGATTTAGGTTTACTTTTGACGAAAAAAGAAATAAAATTGCCTTATGAACAATCATTGATTATAGATAAAATTTGTGGGCAAGATGAGGTCGTGAAATTATCTGGTCGAGAACATTGTTTTATTGATATGGATAAGATTAAGGGAGATTTATTTATTCGCAAAAGACAAAATGGGGATAGAATAACGCCTAAAGGCATGACAGGCAGTAAAAAAGTAAAAGATATTCTAATTGATAGAAAGATACCGGCAGAAGATAGAGATAAAATTCCTTTGATTTGTGATGAAAAGGGAATTATTTGGATAGCTGGTATACAACAAGATAATAATTATTTAGTAAATAAAAATAGTAAACATATACTATATTTAAAATTAAAAAAATAATAATTAGGTGGGTTTTAAATTATGAAAACAATGAAAGATGATATCCAGAGTGTACTTTATACAGAAGAGCAATTACATGAAGGTGTAAAGAGAATTGCAGATGAAATCAATCGTGATTATGCTGGTAAAGAAATTTATGCTATTGGTATTTTAAAAGGTGCTATTATTTTCTACGCTGATTTAGTACGTGAAATCAATGTTCCTGTATCTTTTGATTTTATGGCAGCATCTAGTTATGGTAAAGGTTCTACTAGTAGCGGTGCAGTTAAAATCTTAAAAGATTTAGATTTTAGCATTGAAGGCAAACATGTTATCATCATTGAAGATATCGTAGATTCTGGTCTTACTTTATCTTATTTATTGAAAAATATGGAATCTCGTCATCCAGCTAGCGTAAAATTATGTGCATTATTAAATAAACCTGAACGCAGAGAAGTTGATGTAAAAGTTGATTATGTAGGATTTGAAGTACCTAACGAATTTTTAGTTGGTTATGGTTTAGATTATGATAGCAAATATCGTAATTTACCATATATTGGTATTTTAAAACCAGAAGTATATACAAAATAATGATAATTAACATAGAATAACTATTAATTAACTTGTTTATATGATATAATTAATCATTATGATTTGAAGACAATGCTATGAGGAGGCATAAGATTGAATAAATTTTTGAGGAATGTGGGTTTTTACTTGTTAATCATTCTTGTAGCAATAACTGTAATCGACCATTTTTCAGTAGATACAAGCAATAAACAAGAAATAAATTACACTGAATTTGTAAAACAAGTCGATGACAAAAATGTAGCTAAAGTTGTTATGCAAAATAGCAATATTAAAGGTACATTGAAAGATGGTACAGAATTTACAACTATTACTCCAGGATATCCAAATAGCGATGAAGAACTTGTAAAAACTCTTCGCGATAATGGCGTAGATATAAAAGCAGAAAATCCGCCTGAAACACCATGGTGGACAACATTATTTTCTTCTTTACTTCCTATGCTTTTACTCATTGGTGTATGGTTTTTCATCATGCAACAGTCACAAGGTGGCGGTAGCCGTGTAATGAGCTTTGGTAAAAGCCGTGCCAAAATGATGGGTGATGGTAAAGTAAAAGTTACTTTCAGTGATGTTGCTGGTGCTGATGAAGCAAAACAAGAACTTGCTGAAGTTGTAGAGTTCTTAAAACATCCAAAGAAATTTAATGACCTTGGTGCAAGAATTCCAAAAGGTGTATTATTATTTGGCCCTCCAGGTACAGGTAAAACTTTACTTGCTAAAGCTGTAGCTGGTGAAGCTGGCGTTCCATTTTTCACTATCAGTGGTTCTGATTTTGTGGAAATGTTCGTTGGTGTTGGTGCATCTCGTGTTCGTGATTTATTTGAACAAGCTAAGAAAAATGCACCATGTATCGTATTTATCGATGAAATTGATGCTGTTGGTCGTCAGCGTGGAGCAGGTTTAGGTGGCGGTCATGATGAACGTGAACAAACACTTAACCAATTACTCGTTGAAATGGACGGATTTGCAGCTAATGAAGGTATTATCATCATCGCAGCTACAAATAGACCAGATATCTTAGACCCAGCTCTTTTACGTCCAGGACGTTTTGATAGACAAATCGTTGTTGATAGACCAGATGTTCGTGGTCGTGAAGCTATTTTAAAAGTGCATACAAAAGGTAAACCTGTAGATAGTGATGTTAATCTTGATGTATTAGCTCGCCGTACACCAGGTTTTACAGGTGCTGATTTAAGCAATCTCGTAAATGAAGCTGCTCTTTTATCTGCACGTAGAAATAAAAAGACTATTTCTATGAATTCTTTAGAAGAGTCAATAGAACGTGTAATTGCAGGTCCTGAAAGAAAATCTAAAGTAATCAGTGATCGTGAAAAACGTCTAACTGCATATCATGAAGGCGGCCATGCGTTAATCGGTTTATTATTACCAAATGCTGATCCTGTGCATAAAGTAACAATTATTCCTCGTGGTAGAGCTGGCGGTTATACTTTAATGTTACCAAAAGAAGATCGCTCTTATGCTACACGTGGAGAATTACTTGATAGATTGAAAACTATGCTCGGTGGTCGTGTTGCTGAAGAAGTTGTACTTAAAGAAATCAGTACAGGTGCTTCTAATGATATTCAACAAGCTTCTGGTTTAGTTCGTAGCATGATTACTCAATATGGTATGAGTGATGTATTAGGTCCGATTGCTTTTGGTGATGGACAAGATCATCAAGTATTCTTAGGTCGCGATTTCAATAATCAACGCAATTACAGTGAAGATGTAGCTTGTGCTATTGATAAAGAAGTTCGTCGTTATATTGAGGAAGCTTACGATGAATGTCGTAAATTATTAATCGAAAATATAGATAAACTTCATTTAATCGCTAAAGCTTTGATTGAAAAAGAAACTTTAGAAGAAAAAGATTTAAAAATTATCATGGAAACTGGTAGCTTAGAAGGCGTTTGCGAAATCAAAGAAGCAAATAGCGAAGAAAAAGAAACTTCCACTACAGAAGAAGTGAAAAATGCTGAAGTAGTAGAAGAAAAACAAGCAGATGCTGTAGCTAAAGAACCTGCTATTTCCACTACTGAAAAAATCTAAATATATTCACCTTGTTTGTAATATAAAAATAGGGTAAGCTAAAAGTGTGTAAGAAAAAGTTTTTACTTTATCTTATGCACTTTTTTTATAAACTTTTAGAATAAAAAATATAGATATAAAGGGAGTTTTTTTATGAAGGTTTTGATTGTAGATGATAATAAACAAATTATTTCTATTTTAGAAGCTTATGCTAAAAAGAAAGGATATCAAACTGTTATTGCTGTAGATGGACAAGAGGCTTTAGCTGTATTTGAAAGGGAGAGACCAGATATTATTTTATTAGATGTCATGATGCCTAAAATAGATGGTTTTGAAGTATGTCGAGTAATTCGCAAAACTTCTAATGTGCCAATTATAATGATTACTGCTCGTGGTGAAGATTTTGAAAAGATTATGGGACTGGAAATTGGTGCTGATGATTATATAGTAAAACCTTTTTCACCAGGAGAGATAATGGCTAGAATAAAGGCTATTTTAAGACGTATTCAGCCTAAAACAGAAAATTTACAAGTTTTTAGTTATGATAATTTACAGATAAATTTAGCTGATTATACAGTGAGTATAGATAATAAAGTATTATCACTTACCAAAAAAGAAATTGAAATCTTATGGACTTTAGCTACAAAAAAAGATAGAGTTTTTTCTCGTGATATATTATTGAATAAATTATGGGGATATGATTATATCGGCGATAGTAGAACAGTGGATAGCCATATAAAGAGATTGCGTGCTAAATTGGAAAAATATCCTCATGATAAGTGGGAAATAAAAACTATCTGGGGAGTTGGCTATAAATTTGAGGTAAGTGATGATGTTAAACAATAAAATAGCTCTAAAATTAAGCTTAAGTTTTGCGCTAGCTTTGATAATTTTTTCCATTATAATCAGTGGTGTGTTTTTAGTATTATTCAAGCAATATACTGTGGATTTGCATAAAACGCAATTACAAAATTATGCGCAATCGTTAGCACAATCATTATCAAGTGGTAAACGATATAATGGTATGGGATATGGCGCGCATTTATATTTTAGTAGTGAAATTATGGGCTATAATGTCTGGATTGTAGACGAGAATATGAATGTCATCACACCAAGAAATATGCAACATCATAAAATGATGCATGCAAATTATACTTTTTCTGAGTTGCCACCAAATGCTAGTGAAGTTATCAGAGAAGTTTTTCAAGATAAAACAGTATTTAGTGAAGGCTTTAGCGATGTTTTATCGCAATTGACATTAACTGTAGGTGTGCCGATAAAAGATGCAAATGGAAAAGTATGGGGAGCTGTATTGTTGCATTCACCTGTAGAAGGTACCACTGATGGGATTTATCAAGGGCTTATGATTTTAGGCATAAGTATAATTTTAGCACTTATTATTGTTTTAGCTTTAGCAATATTATTTTCATATTTTTTCACTAAACCTTTGACAAAGATGAAATCTGTGGCAATGCAATTAGCCGAAGGCAATTATCAGGCTAAATGTAATATAAAACAGAAAGATGAAGTTGGAGAATTGGCAAATGTAATGGATTTATTAGCTGGGCGTTTAGATGAAGCTAGTAAAGAAAGTTTAAAATTAGAACAAATGCGAAAGGATTTTGTGTCTAATATATCACATGAACTTAGAACACCAGTAACGGTTATTAGAGGCTCTTTAGAAGCACTTTGTGATAAGATTATTACAGACCCTAAGCAAATTGATGAATATCATTTACAGATGTTAAATGAAGCTAAATTTTTGCAAAGATTAGTGGGAGATTTACTTGATTTATCTAGATTACAAAATCCAGATTTTGCGATTGAAAAGCAGGAGTTAAATTTAAATGATGTAATTTCTGATGTAGTTAGAAGTGCAAGGCAGATTGCTAAAAATAAAAATATTAATATAAATATTGATTTAGAAAATCCTAATTTAAAAATTTCTGGTGATTATGGAAGACTCCGTCAAATGTTTTTGATTATATTAGATAATGCCATCAAATTTTCTTTTGAAAATAATAAAGTAGATGTTTTGGCTAAAAATGACACAATTATTATTCGTGATTATGGCATAGGCATAAATGAAAAAGATTTGCCACATATTTTTGATAGATTTTACAAAACTCATGGTGAGCATAATAAAGTAGGTACAGGCTTAGGTTTAGCTATAGCAAAACAGATAGCGGAAAGACATAATATAGAATTAATTGCTCAAAATAATTTTGATGGTGGGGCAAAATTTATTTTTAAAATACCATTAAAATAAAACAAAAAAGACATAATTTTGACAAAAAGTCTTGCTACAATATAATCAAAGATAAGAGATAAGTAGGGAGGAATAAATATGAAAAACTTAAAGAAAATTATCGTTACAGGATTATTAGCATTGAGCGTTGCAACTACAGCTTTTGCGACATCTGCTTATAATAATCCAGCAGAAATAGTTGCTGGACTCACTGGTCGTAGCGTAGAAAGTGTTATTGATGAAAGACACGATACAGGTAAATCTTTTGGCACTATCGCTAAAGAAGCTGGCAAATTAGATGAGTTTAAAGCAGAAATTTTAGAACTTAGAAAAGATCAATTAGCAGCACGTGTAGCAGATGGCAGACTTACTCAAGAACAAGCAGATAAAATTTTAGCTTCTATTGAAGAAAGACAAGCTCTTTGTGATGGCGAAGGCTATGGATATGGTTGTGGCTATGGTCGCGGTTACCGTGATGGTAATGGTGATGGCTATCGTGATGGTGGCAGACATCATCATAACCGCTGTGGCGATTGCAGATGGTAAAAGATTACTTAAATTGACAGATTAAATTTAATAAATATATATTAATGATATAAAAAAGATGATGTGCACCCAAAATATTGGACATATTAATTAAGCTACTAATTGAGACTTAGTTCTGT
>OOCR01001609.1_pt1 | contig 11190 bp, 7 predicted proteins | sample 1671491 | NCBI WGS metagenome assembly OOCR01 (sample SAMN06348162, study PRJEB24527) | human gut metagenome | biome: human gut; feature: ankylosing spondylitis patient; material: feces | host: Homo sapiens | place: China | collected 2015-10
TGCCGCAAAGGCTCTCTCCGACGAGAGCGCAAAGGCCGTCGCTTTCCACGATGACGTTCTGCCCAAGATGGACGCTCTCCGCGCCGCCGCTGACGACGCCGAGACCATCTGCGGCGAGGACTACTGGCCTCTGCCCAGCTACAGCAAGATGCTCTACTATGTCTGATCTTCACATACCAGCGTAGAATAAAGCACCACAGGCTGAGGCGCTTATCTGAGCCATTCTCCTTTTCCTATTTCTTACACCAGCCTGAAGACCTGCCTCTGTACAGAGGCAGGCCTTTGGGCGTTTTTTAAGAAGACATACTTTTCAGAGGACACACACCTATGAGTTATACGACACAGCAGGACATTCTCGATTTCGTCGAGGACAACAACGTAAAATTTGTCCGCTTCGCGTTCTGTGACATCTTCGGCTTCCAGAAGAACATCGCCGTGCTGGCAAGCGACCTTCCCAAGGCGCTGGAAGATGGCGTCTGCTTCGACGGCAGCGCCATCGCGGGCTTCATGCACGTGGAGGAGAGCGACCTGGTGCTCCGGCCCGACCTGTCCACCATGACCATCCTGCCCTGGCGCACGGCTGAGGGCCGGGTGATGCAGTTCTTCTGCGACGTGGAAAAGCCGGACAACACCCCCTTCGGCGGCAACTGCCGCGGCTTCCTGCGGGACATCAACCGCCGGTTCAAGCAGCTGGGCCTGCGCTGCAACGTCGGCACCGAGTGCGAGTTCTATCTCTTCGAGAACGACGACCGGGGCCGTCCCACCCGCATCCCCATCGACGCCGGCGGCTATTTCGACGTAGCGCCGCTGGACGCCGGCGAGAACATCCGCCGGGACATCTGCCTGACCATGGAGCAGATGGGCCTCGCCCCCCAGCACAGCCACCACGAGAACGGCCACGGCCAGAATGAAATTGACTTCCACTACGCCGGCCCCCTCAAGACCGCCGACAACATCTTCCTGTTCAAGCAGATCGTCCGGGCCGTGGCGGCCAGCAACGGCTTCCACTCCAGCTTCCTGCCGAAGCCGCTGCCCGACCAGGCCGGCAGCGGCCTCCACATCAACCTCTCGCTGACCATGGACGGCAAGAACCTCTTTGAGGGCGACATCGCCCCCGACAGCATCCCCGGCAGCTTCATGGCGGGCATCCTCCGCCACAGCCGGGAGCTGACGGCCTTCACGAATCCCCTGCCCAACAGCTACCTCCGCTTCGGCTGCGACGAGGCTCCCCGCTACGTGAGCTGGAGCCGCCAGAACCGCAGCCAGCTGGTCCGCATCCCGCAGGTGAAGGGCGACAACTGCCGCATGGAGCTGCGCAGCCCCGACCCCGCCTGCAACCCCTACCTCGCCATCGGCCTCGTGCTGGCAGCAGGCCTCGACGGCATCGAGAACCGGATGGAGCTGTCTGCCCCTGTCAACCGCAACCTCTTCATCCCGAGCGAAGCCGCCGGTCTCGGCCTCGAGACCCTGCCCGCCTCGCTGGAAGAGGCCGTCGAGGCGGCCAAGAACAGCGAGTTCCTTCACAAATTCCTGCCCGACGAGCTGAGCCGCCGCTACTATGCCGAGGCTCTGCGCCGCTGCGAGGCGCTCAAGAACGCCTCCGACCCCGCCGAATATGAGCGCGTCCACTACTTCAATGCCATCTGATGCAGAATGACATAGGAAAGGAGTGAGCCGAATGGGACGTGCCCTGATCGTAAGCGCGGGCGCAAGCTCCAACGAATATATCTCCGCACGCCTGACGGAGCTGGGCTATGCGCGGCCTATCATCGTACCAAGTGCGGCGGAGGCGCGGCGGAGGATGCTGGAATCCGACTTTGAGCTCATCGTGGTCAACTCGCCGCTGCCGGATGAGTTCGGCCACGAGCTGTGCGCCGACGCCGTGGAGAAAACGGATGCCGGTGTGATATTTCTGGCCAAGGCCGCAGCCGCCGAGCAGCTTCTGACCCCGCTGAGCGAAGAAGGTGTTCTGCTGGTCACAAAGCCCTTCTCCAACACCTTCTTTTTGCAGGCCATCCACATGGCCGCCGCCAGCAACCACCGCCTCCTGCTTTTGCGGCAGGAGAATCAGCGGATGCAGGAAAAGCTGGCGCAGGTGCGGCTGGTGAGCCGCGCCAAGTGCTGCCTCATCGAGCTGGGCCATATGACCGAGGCCGAGGCGCACCGCTACATCGAGAAAAAAGCGATGGACACCCGGCGCGACCGCGCCGAGGTCGCGCAGGAGATACTGGACTCCTACGACCCCGCGCAATAATGTGTATTGCGCCCCCACTGAGGGAAAGTATTTGCTTATCGTGATATTCACGGAAAAGAATATCTGTAAATTAGAGGAGAACCATTATGGCAAAGTTTATTTTCGTGACCGGCGGCGTCGTCTCCGGTCTGGGCAAAGGTATCACCGCCGCCTCTCTGGGCCGACTGCTGAAGTGCCGCGGCCTCAAGGTGGCCAGCCAGAAGCTGGACCCCTACGTGAACGTGGACCCGGGTACCATGAGCCCCCTGCAGCACGGCGAGGTCTTCGTCACCGACGACGGCACCGAGACTGACCTGGATCTCGGCCATTACGAACGCTTCATCGACGAGAACCTGAACAAGTATTCGAACCTCACCACCGGCAAGGTCTACTGGAACGTGCTGAACAAGGAGCGTCAGGGCGCTTACCTCGGCCAGACCGTTCAGATCATCCCCCACATCACCAACGAGATCAAGAGCTATATCTACAATCTGGCCTCTTCCACCGAGGCCGATGTGGTCATTACCGAGATCGGCGGCACCACCGGCGACATCGAGAGCCAGCCCTTCCTGGAGGCCATCCGGCAGGTGGGCCTGGAGCAGGGCCGCGACAACTGCTGCTTCATCCATGTGGTGCTGGTGCCCTACATCTCCGGCTCCAACGAGTACAAGTCCAAGCCTGCCCAGCACTCCGTCAAGGAGCTGCAGGGCATGGGCGTCAACCCGGACATCATCATCCTGCGCGCCGACGGCAGCGTGGGCACCGACATCCGCCGCAAGATCAGCACCTTCTGCAACGTCAAGCCGGAGTGTGTCATCGAGAACCTGACCATGCCCAGCCTGTACCAGTGCCCGCTGATGCTGCACACCGGCGGTCTGGACGACGTGGTGGTGAACAAGCTCAAGCTGGACGTGCCCCCCGCCGACCTGACCGAGTGGAAGCAGGTGGTGAGCCGCATCGCCACCCGCAGCAAGACCTGCACCATCGCGCTGGTGGGCAAGTACGTCAAGCTCCACGACGCCTATCTGTCGGTAATGGAGAGCCTGTACCACGCAGGCTTCGAGAATGACAGCCAGGTGGAGATCAAGTGGGTGGAAAGCGAGGACCTGACCGACCAGAACGCCTGCAAGGAGATCTTTGCGGACGTGGACGGCATCATCGTGCCCGGCGGCTTCGGCGACCGCGGCATCGAGGGCATGATCCAGGCCGCCCAGTACGCCCGCGAGAACAACGTACCCTACTTTGGCATCTGCCTGGGCATGCAGATCATGGTGATGGAGTTTGCCCGGGGTGTGCTGGGCTACGCCGACGCCAATTCCAGCGAGTTCACCCCGGACGGCAAGCACAACGTCATCGCCCTCATGGCCGACCAGCAGGGCAACATCCCCAAGGGCGGCACCATGCGTCTGGGCAAGTACCCCTGCACCGTGGCCCCCGGCACCAAGATGGCCGAGTGCTACGGCCAGACCGAGATCTGGGAGCGTCACCGCCACCGCTACGAGTTCAACAACGACTTCCGGCAGGAGATGCAGGACGCCGGTCTGGTCATTTCCGGCACCAGCCCGGACGGCCGTCTGGTGGAGACGGTGGAGCTGCCCGGCCGCGCCTTCCATCTGGGTGCCCAGTTCCACCCGGAGTTCAAGAGCCGCCCCAACCGCGCCCATCCCCTGTTCAAGGGCTTCATCGCGGCGGCGCTCAAGTTCCGCACCAGTGCCCAGCGCAGCCTGATGCACCTGTAAGCCAATCACAAACGAGCCAGTGCGAGTTTTTTCGCACTGGCTTTTTTGTTGGCCTGTTCCGGGCAGGGCGGACGATTTAGAATGCCCTCCGCGTTGCTCTGGGCATAAATAGCGGAAAAGATTTTTTTTAGTTCTGCAACTCCGGAAAATCTGCGGATTTTCCGGAGTTGCCTTTTCACCAGAGGGGCTGTGGCGGGGAGTGGCATCGGCTGCTGCCAGCCTATGGCTGTCGCGCAGCGGGAGCCGAAGTATTTTTACGGCAAGGGAACCCTCTCAGGCGCTTCGCGCCAGCTCTCCCGAAGGGCGAGCTTTTTGGCAGTGCGGCAAAGTTGGCCGCCACGAGACAAAGCTCCCCCCTCGGGAAAGACTTCCCCCGGCCGGGGGAAGATGGCGAAGCCAAAAGGGGGAGCAGCTGGCACGGCGTCAGCCGTGACTGAGAGGGTTCCCCTTTTTCTGCAATTTTTTGCGTGATTTTCGGTTGATTTTTCGTTGGAAAGCAGTTGTTGACAGCGTCCAGTTCCGTGTTATACTAAATATAACAACAAAACGTTTTGATGTCGCAAGCTGGCACGCTGAAATGCTGCGATTTGGCCGCAGGCCAACAGCAGCAGATGCAGCTTCCCGGAACGACCCCTCCCGTGAAAAAGCAACTCTGGAAAATCCGCAGATTTTCCAGAGTTGCAAATTTAAAAATAATTCTTCCGCTGCAACAACGACGACCGCTGCCTGCGGCAGAAACAGGAAGGAGTTGTTGGGGCAGCGGCCAGCAGGACATGAGTGCCGCTCAAGGCACGAAATGGACGCTGGGTGCCGCAACTCGTTTTGCCAGAGCAAAGCGGAGGCAATTTCAAATCGTTCACCCAACCAACGAAAGGAGCCTGACCACCCTTGAATCAACCACCCCTTGACCGCGCAGACTTCCTGCGCACCCTGCGGCGCTGCCATACCGAAGAGCAGCTGTTCAGCCGCCTGACCTTTGCCTGTCTGGCCCAGTACGACGAAGCCCAGCGCCCGGAGCTGCTGGACGACGTGCGGGGCGCCGCCTACAGCCTGCGTCTGCCCGCCGTGGAGTACAAGACCGACCAGTGGCTCCACCGGTGTCAGGACGCCATCGACACCGACCGCGACGCCTTTCTGGCCGCCGCCAACGCCGAGGCCAGGCGTGAAAACGACAAGATGCGGGCCGAGCAGACCCCCGTCGGGCCGGGCGTACTGGCCGACGTGCCCCTGCAAAACGTGGACTGGCTGGTCCCGGACCTGCTGCCCCGGGGCGAACTTTCCCTGCTGGGTGCCGACGGCGGCACCGGCAAAGGCCTCTGGCAGGCGCAGTTGATCGCCTGCGTCACCACGGGCAAAACCAGCGGGTTCTTTCCCGTGCCGCCTGCCCAGACCGGCAAGGTGCTCATCCTTGCGGGCGAGGACGACCCCGGCAAGGTGCTCAAGGCCCGCCTGCTGGCCGCCGGAGCCGACATGAACCGGGTGCTCTGCCTCACCGCCGACGACTACTTCCAGCGCACCGGCCAGCCCCTGACCCTCAAGGACGAGGCACTGGCCAAATTTGCCGCCAAGGCCGGGCCGCTGCTGCTCATCGTGGACCCGCTGCAGAGCTTTCTGCCCGCCGGGGTGGAAATGGCCAGCCGCAACCAGATGCGCAGCATCCTGCTGCCCCTCAAGGCCATTGCCGCCGCCCAGCAATGCGCGGTGCTGCTGGTGATGCACTCCAACAAAAAGCAGGGCGTGTCCGACCGGAAGCGTCTGGCCGACAGCTCCGACATCTGGGACATGGCCCGCAGCGTGCTGATGATGGGCCGCAGCAACAGCGACGGCAAAATTTACCTCAGCCACGAAAAGAGCAGCTACAGCCGCCCCCGGCAGACCGTGCTGCTGCACATCGAGGACGTGGAGTTGGACGGCGTCCGGACGGCGCAGGCCGTGTTTGACGGCTATACCGACAAGAAAGACGCCGACTTCATCAAGGAGCCGCGGGTGCGGCAGGCCCAGACCAAGGAGGACACGCGGGACGCCATCCTCAACGTGCTGGCCGAGAGCCGGTTGGGCAGCATGGCAAGCCCGCAGCTGAAAAGCGAGGTGATGCGGGAGATCGGGTGCAGCGAGCGCACTTATAAAAGCGCCTATGCCGAACTGGTGAAAGCCGGGGATATTGGTAAGCGCCCCATCCGACAGAGGGATGGGACAAATAAATGGTACTCCTTCCTCTACCAGGGTGAAACAGGCTGCACACTTCCAAAATAATAATTTGTCTACGTTTAAAATTCGATGTGTGCAAACTTTGCACTCTTCCAATTGTTTGCACACTTGGAACCGTGCAAATGCAGACGAACTGTGCAAGGCTTGCACAGTTGCTTTTTGCACGATGTACGGTCAAAAAAGCCGATGTGTGCAAGATCATGCCGCTCTCCCCCCGCGCTGCACAGGGACAAAAAAAGACCGCCTGCGTGCGGTACGCGGGCGGCCCTTCTCGGTTCCGGTTTACTTTTTCTCCTGCTGTTCCTGCTCCTTGCGCAGCTCCTTGATGCGCTTTTTCTCGCTCTTGACGTGGGGCCACGGCCAGCGGAAACCTTCATTGTCCTTGCACCAGCGGGTGAGCGGGTAGAACGCGAACGCAAAGCCGAACACATACAGCAGCAGATACAGCAGCGCGTCCAGCGTGACCAGCGCATCCAGTGCGCCGATGACCGCCATCACGCAGCCTGCCTTGAGGAAGAACAGCCCGTTCTGGCGGCCGTATTCTTCAAAATGTTCGGGCTTGACGGCGCGGCGGCCCTGGTCGCCCCACACGCGGGGGTTTTTCATGACCGAGTAACCGTAGAACACCATCATCAGGCCGCAGGTGAGCTGAAATCCAAAAAACATGGCTTGTACCTCGTTTGGTCGTTGTCGTTTCGGGCAGGGAATGATTTAGAATTGCCTCCGCTTGCGCTCTGGCAATCGCAGAGGTAATTTTATTTTAATTCGCGTTTGTCGCGGCCTGCGGGCCGCTCCAAACGCCTCTTCACGGAAGGGATCGCTGCGGCAAGCAGCAGCAAATGCAATCAACCGGAACGGCCCTTCCTGTGAAAATGCAGTTCAGAAACGCCCGCAGGCGTTTCTGAATTGCCAATATAAAATTGTATTTCCGCTAAATATAGCCAGAGCAAAGCGGCGGCTATTTCAAATCGTGCCCTCAGTCCTCAAACAGGGGCTTCATCAGGGGCAGGAAGTCCAGCGTTGCAAAGTAGTCGCGGGGGGTCTCGGCGCGGCGGATGAGCCGGTGGGAGCCGTCCTCGCACAGCAGCACTTCGGCGCTGCGCAGCTTGCCGTTGTAGTTGTAGCCCATGGCCGAGCCGTGGGCACCGGTATCGTGGATGTAGAGCACGTCCCCGATGTCGATCTTGGGCAGCATCCGGTCGATGGCAAACTTGTCGTTGTTCTCGCACAGGCCGCCCACCACGTCGTACATGTGGTCGCAGGGGGCGTCCTCCTTGCCCAGCACGGTGATGTGATGATAGGCCCCGTACATGGCCGGGCGCATCAGGTTGGCCGCGCAGGCGTCCAGACCGATGTACTCCTTGTAGATGTGCTTTTCGTGGATGGCAGTGGCCACCAGGGCGCCGTAGGGCCCGGTGGTGAAGCGGCCCATCTCGGTAAAGATGGCCACGTCGCCCATGCCGGCCGGCACCAGGATCTCCTCAAACTTCTTGCGCACGCCCTCGCCGATGGCCAGGATGTCGTTCTCGGTCTGCTCCGGGCGGTAGGGGATGCCCACGCCGCCGGACAGGTTGATGTAGCCGATGTGGGCACTGGTGGCCTCGTGCACCCGCACCGCCAGCCGGAACAGGATGGCGGCCAGCTCCGGGTAATAGGCATCCGAGATGGTGTTGGACGCCAGGAAGGCGTGGATGCCGAAGTGCTTGGCGCCCTTGGCCATCAGCTTTTTGTAGCTGTCGATCATCTGCTCTTCGGTCATGCCGTACTTGGCATCGCCGGGCTTGTCCATCACCTGGAAGCCCTCTTCGCTCTCGCCCAGGCTGAAGGTGCCGCCCGGATTGTAGCGGCAGAACACCGTCTCCGGCACACCGGCCACCCGGTCCAGGAAGTCCACCATGGTGGCGTCGTCCAGGTTGATATAGGCACCCAGCTCATGGGCCTTTTGCATGTCCTCCACGGGGGTCTGGTTGGACGAGAACATGATGTCGCTGCCGGTAAAGCCGCACACCTCGCTGAGCATCAGCTCGGTCAGGGACGAGCAGTCCACGCCGCAGCCCTCTTCCTGCAGAATTTGCAGGATGACGGGGTTGGGCAGGGCCTTGACGGCAAAATACTCCTTGAAGCCCTTGTTCCAGCTGAACGCCTTGTTGATGCGGCGGGCATTTTCCCGGATGCCCTTTTCGTCGTAAACGTGGAAGGGCGTGGGCACATCCTGAATGATCTCCTGTGCCATGGCCTCGGTCAGGAACGGTTTCTTTTCCATAGTTACATCCCTCTCTAGTTTTTATATCATTAAGGTCTGAGCGATTTGGGTCGCTGGCTCGCCCTCTCACATCAGCAGCCTCGCCCTCTCAGTCAAACCCTTGCGGGTTTGCCAGCTCTCCCAAAGGGAGAGCCCCTGGCGCAACCAGAAGCTCTGCCGCACTGCCAAGGCCTCTCCCTTTGGGAGAGGTGGCACGCCGTAGGCGTGACGGAGAGGGCGAGGCCGTGCATCGCATCCAGACCCCAGCCAGCATTACAGCTTCAGGTTCTCGCGGGTGGGGGTAAAGGTGGGGATCATGGCGGCAAGCTGCTTCACCACGCCCTCGTCGTTGTGGGCGGCGGCGGCTTCCAGCGCCTGCAGCTGCTCGTAGAACTGCGCCAGGTCGATGGTGCGGGGGCTTGCCACAAAAATTTTGTTGTGCTGGGTGCGGCGCATCTTGTCCTGCTCCTCGTCCATCATCAGCTCTTCGTAGAGCTTCTCGCCGGGGCGCAGGCCCACCACCTTGATCTCCATGTTCACGCCCGGCTCGTAGCCGTAAAAGCGGATGAGCTGCTTGGCAAGGTCCATGATCTTGACCGGCTCTCCCATGTCCAGCACATAGATGTTGCCGCTTTCGGCCAGGGCACCGGCCTGCAGCACCAGCTGGGCCGCCTCCGGGATGGTCATGAAGTAGCGCTCGATGTTCTCATCGGTCAGGGTGACCGGGCCGCCCTTTTTGATCTGGGCTTCAAACAGCGGGATGACGCTGCCGTGGCTGCCCAGCACGTTGCCGAACCGCACCGCCACACACTTCATGTCGGTGTTGCCCGCAAAGGTCTGGATGAGCATCTCGCAGATGCGCTTGGTGCAGCCCATGACGCTGGTGGGGTTGACGGCCTTGTCGGTGGACAGCTGCACGAACCGCTCCACCTCGTGCTCGCTGGCGCTCACCAGCAGGTTCTTGGTGCCCAGCACGTTGTTCTTGACCGCCTCGGCGGGGCTGACCTCCATCAGCGGCACATGCTTGTGGGCCGCCGCGTGGAACACCACCGTGGGGTGGTAGGTCTCAAACACTTCGTCCAGCCGCTTTTTGTCCCGGATGGAGCCGATGAGCACGGTCACCGGGATATCGCGGCCATACTTCTGCTGCAGTTCCATCTGCAGCTCGTAGGCGCAGTTCTCGTAGATGTCAAAGATGAGCAGCTTGCCCGGGTGGAAGCGCATCACCTGCCGGCACAGCTCCGAGCCGATGGAGCCGCCGCCGCCCGTCACCAGCACCGTTTTGCCGGTGAGGTAGCCGGAGATCTTCTCCATGTCCAGCGTCACCTCGTCGCGGGACAAAAAGTCCGCCGGGTTCAGCTCCCGGAAAGCCCCCTGCTGGGGTGCACCGCTGCCCACCAGCTGGGGGTCACTGAGCATCTGCACCGCGCAGTGGGTGCTCACGCACAGGTCGATGACGTGGTTCAGGCGGCTGCCCCGCAGGGTGGGGATGGCCACCAGGATGGTGTGGATGCCGTAGCGCTTGCACAGCTCCGGGATCTGCTCCAGCGTGCCCTTGACCGGCACGCCGTGGATGGTCTGGTGGAGCTTGGCGGGGTCATCGTCCACGGCCAGCACCGGGCGGCCGTACTGCTTGTTGGTCTTGCACACGTTGATGGCCCAGGCCCCGGCCTCGCCCGCGCCCACGATCATCACGGGGCGGTTGGGGTCGCGGCTGGCCGCGCCGCGCAGGCGCTCGCCCAGCGGGTGGTTCAAAAACAGCCGCCATGCCAGACGGCTGCCGCCCACCAGCAGCAGGATGAGCACCGCCGCCATGCAGTTGGCCGAGTTGAACAGCACACCGTGGATGCACCGCCGGTTGACCGCATACACGATGCCGGTGGGCACCGCCACCATGACCGCAAGGCGCAGCAGGTCCCGCTCGCCCGCGTACTTCCACAGCACCGAGTACAGCCCGCCCAGCAGGAAGCTGGCCACATACACCGCCACGATCCAGGGCAGGTTACGGTACAGGATGGCAAGGTTGTGGGGCCACCAGGCGGCTTCCACCGCACCGTCGGCCCGCAGCAGCAGTGCAAAATAAAAACTGAACGCCACGATGGCGGCATCCAGTGCCGCCAGCACAGCGCGGCGCAGGTAGACCCGCGCTCTGGTCTCTTTGGGTTTCTCGTTCACGAATGGTTCCTCTTTTGTTCCGGGGAGCGGGCAGTGCCCGCCGCCATTTTGCAGGCCGCGGCAGTCCCGGCGGCCTTATCCTATATATTATACACAGAATGCGGTGCTCTGTCCAGAAATTTGTGGAGGGAACCCTCTCAGGTCTGCAGCCTCGCCCTCTCCGTCCGCTCACGTTGTTCGCGTCCACCTCTCCCAAAGGGAGAGGCCTTGGCAGAGCGGTATAATCCACGGCTATAGGCATATTTTCCACTATCTCAAGAGCATTTGCAAGAGCCTTGTCGGCGGCTTCTCTGTCAGCAGAAAAGTCAGGCATTTTCACACCAAGCTGAGTGCAAAGCCTGCTGTAATTTTCCTCTATCTCATCATAGCCATAGCACAAGGGCAGATACAAATGCTTTGTGCCAAGTCGCTTTTCAAGTTCCTCTCCTGACGGCTTTGCCGTGGGGATATAGGTGATATTCAAAGAGCTTTCCGCCATGGAGAGATACTCCTCATAGGTCTTGCACTTTGTTATGTCAAGAAGCTCAAAGCCTGCTGAGTTTATTATTTTTACAAGCTCAGAGGCTTTGTCCGTGGCTCTGTCACAGCCTATT
>OOCR01001623.1_pt1 | contig 11103 bp, 8 predicted proteins | sample 1671491 | NCBI WGS metagenome assembly OOCR01 (sample SAMN06348162, study PRJEB24527) | human gut metagenome | biome: human gut; feature: ankylosing spondylitis patient; material: feces | host: Homo sapiens | place: China | collected 2015-10
CCAGCTACGGCCGCGGCCCCGGCGGCGAGATCTGGAAGCTGGAGGACTGCATCTATGAGCTCATCAGCCAGTGCGAGGAAGTGCTGAGCGATACGCCCCTCTTCTTTGCGGTCAACAGCTACACCACCGGCCTGTCCCCCGCGGTCATGGAGTATATGCTCAAGACCACGCTGGTGCCACGCTTTGGCGGCAAGACCAGCTGTGATGAGATCGGCCTGCCCGTTTCCGCCACCGGCGGCGTTGTGCCCTGCGGCGCAACGGCCATTTGGGAAGAGTGAACTCCCTCAGTCACGGCTGTCGCCGTGCCAGCTCCCTCGGGGAGGGAGCCTTTGGCATGGCGGGAACGTTGACCGTTTGCCGGAAAACTTCTCGGTTGCGCCAGAGGCCCCATCTCAGAGGGGGCTGTCTGCGAAGCAGACTGGGGGAGTGTCCTGACGGCAGCCATTCTGAAAAAATGAAGAAGAACCAAGAATGGGGTACAGCCCTTTTGAGAAGGGCGCACCACCGGAAAGAGAAAACCTATGGAAGAAACGATTTTAACTGCGAAAGATCTGAAGTTCCGCTATGACCCGGAACAGCCGGACTACGCCCTGAACGGCGTGTCGGCTGAGGTGAAGCGGGGCGAATTTGTGGCAGTGCTGGGGGCCAATGGCTGTGGAAAATCCACGCTGGCCAAGCACTTCAACGCCATCCTTCTGCCGGAGAGCGGCACTGTGCTGGTGGAGGGGATGGACACCAAAGACGAGGGCAAGATCTACGATATCCGCCAGACCGTGGGCATGGTGTTCCAGAGCCCGGACAACCAGATCGTTGCCACCGTGGTGGAGGAAGATGTCGCCTTTGCGCTGGAAAATCTGGGCGTGCCGCCGGAGGAGATGCGCCGCCGCGTGGATGAAGCGATGAAGATGGCGGGCATCTATGAATACCGGGAGCGTGCACCCCACAACCTGTCCGGCGGCCAGAAGCAGCGCGTTGCCATTGCAGGCGTGGTCGCCATGCGGCCCGACTGCCTGATCCTGGATGAGGCCACCGCCATGCTTGATCCCCGGGGCCGGGAGCAGGTGATGCAGACCATCCACCATCTGAACAAGAACATGGGCATCACGGTGGTGTCCATCACCCACTATATGGAAGAAGCTGCTCAGGCCGACCGCGTGCTGGTGATGAGCAAGGGCAATGTGGTCATGGAGGGCACCCCGAAAGAGGTATTCAGCCAGACCGAAAAGGTGCGCGCCCTGCGGCTGGATGTGCCGCAGGCTGCCGAGCTGCGGGATGAGCTGGTCAAGGCCGGCATCCCCATGCCCGAGGGCATCATCGACACCGGCGCGTGCGCACAGGCGCTGTATGAGCTTTTGAAGTAAGGGAGGGGACGGAAGATGGGAAGCATTATCAAAGTAGATCACCTGAGTTATGTCTATAACCCGGGAATGCCCAATGCCGTCACCGCGCTGGATGACGTGAGCTTTGAGGTGGAAGAGGGAGATTTTGTGGGCATCATCGGTGCCACCGGCTCCGGCAAGAGCACCCTCATCACCCACATGAACGGCCTGAACAAGCCCACCAGCGGCCACATCATCATCGATGGCCGTGACCTGTGGGCCGAGCCGGAAAAGATCCGGGAATTCCGTTTCCTCACCGGTCTGGTGTTCCAGTACCCGGAGTACCAGCTGTTTGAGGAGACTTGCTATAAGGATATCGCCTTTGGCCCCAGAAACATGGGGCTGGACGAGGCCGAGATCGACAGGCGGGTGCATGAAGCAGCGGACTTTGTCGGCCTGGATGAGGCGCTGCTGCAGCGCAGTCCCTTTGAGCTGTCCGGCGGCCAGAAGCGCCGGGTGGCCGTGGCGGGTGTGATGGCCATGAAGCCCCGCATTCTGGTGCTGGATGAGCCTGCCGCCGGTCTGGACCCCGAGGGCCGGGACGAGATCCTGTCTGAGGTCAAGGAGTACCACAAAAAGACCGGCACCACCGTGCTGCTGGTCTCCCACAGCATGGAGGATATTGCCAAGTACGCGGACCGTGTGCTGGTGATGAGCAATAAGAAGATCGCCATGTACGACACCGTGGAGAACGTGTTCGCCCGTGCGCCCGAGCTGCTGGCGCTGGGCCTGAGCGTGCCGCAGGTCACAAAGATCTTCCTCAAGCTGCGGGAGATGGGGGTGGATGTTCCGGCGGATGTTTACACTGTGCCCTATGCCGTCAAGATGATTTTGGAAGCCAAGAAGCGCCGGGACGCAGGCGAAAGCCTTGTGCTGCCCCGTGTGGATGCAAAGAAGGGGGGCGCTGCCACATGCTGAGAGATATCACCATCGGCCAGCACTTCCCGGGCGACAGCCTTGTGCATAAGTTCGACCCCCGCATGAAGCTGGTGCTGACCATCGTCTACATCATCCTGCTGTTTGCCGCGTCCAACCCGCTGGGCCTGACGCTGTCCCTTGTGTTCCTTGTGGCCATGTACGGCGTGGCAAAGATCCCCTTCAAGCTCATCACCAAGAGCCTGAAGCCCATTTTGCCCATCATCCTCTTTACCGCGGTGCTCAACCTCTTCTTTGTTTCGGGCGAGGGCGAGCCGCTGGTGCACTTTTGGGTGCTGAACATCTACGCCGAGGGCCTGCGCTATGCTATCCTGATGGCGGTGCGCGTGATGGCACTGATCGCGGGCACCAGCCTGCTGACCTATACCACCAGCCCCATCGTGCTGACGGATGCCATCGAGCAGCTGCTCAAGCCTTTGGGCAGGCTGCACTTCCCGGTGCACGAGCTGGCCATGATGATGAGCATTGCCCTGCGCTTTATCCCAACCCTGATCGAAGAGACCGACAAGATCATGAACGCCCAGAAAGCCCGTGGTGCCATGCTGGACAACGGTTCCATGATGGAGCGCGTCAAGGCGCTGGTGCCGGTGCTCATCCCGCTGTTCATCTCGGCCTTCCGCCGCGCCGATGAGCTGGCCATGGCCATGGAGTGCCGCTGCTACCGCGGCGGTGATGGCCGCACCCGCCTGAAGGTGCTGCGCTGCACCCGGCAGGATTATATCGATCTGGCGGTGTGCATCGTCTGCTTTATGGTGATCCTGAGCTCGAGACTGGTGTTCCCGAATTTTTAAAAACTCCCCCAGTCGCCTGCGGCGACAGCCCCCTCGAGGAGGGGGCCTTATAGCCTCCCTCTTTGAGGGAGGTGGCACGGCAAAGCCGTGACGGAAGGAGTTCCATGCAGAACTATTTACTGACCCTTGCCTACGACGGCACCAACTACTGCGGCTTTCAGGTGCAGCCCAACGGGCGGAGCGTGGCCCAGACCTTTCAGGATGGGCTGGAAGCGGTGCTTCACAGCCGCCCCGATATCAAGGGGTGCAGCCGCACCGATGCCGGGGTCCACGCGCTGGGCTTTGCGCTGAACTTCCACGCGGAGACCCGCATCCCCCCCGAAAAGCTGCCGTTGGCCATCAACCAGCACCTGCCCCCGGATATCCGGGTGCTGTGCGCCCGGGTGGTGCCGGAGGAGTTCCACGCCCGCTATGCCGCCCATACCAAGACCTACCTGTACCGCATCCACAACCACCCCATCGATTCGCCTTTTGATGAAAAATATTACACCCGGGTGCCCCGGCGGCTGGATGTGGATGCCATGCAGAGGGCGGCGGAACAGTTTGTGGGAAAGCACGATTTTCTGGCCCTGTGCGCGGCGGGTTCCTCTGCTGCTGCCCACGGAGATACCGTGCGCACCATCACCGACTGCCATGTGACCCGGAAGGGCGACGAGGTGGACATTGAGGTGACAGCGGACGGCTACCTCTATAACATGGTGCGCATTCTGGCAGGCACCCTGTGTGAAGTGGGCGCGGGCCGGATGCAGCCCGATGCCATCCCCGGCATCCTTGCCAGCCGGGACCGCAGCCAGGCCGGGCCGACGCTGCCCGCAAAGGGGCTATTTTTGAAGAAGGTGGACTACGACCTATGAGAAAAAATCGCAACCGTCCGGAGAGTGACGAGCCGCTTTCGGAAGGGCGGGTCGAATATCTGGAAGCTGCCCGCCAGCGTGTGCGGAACCGGCGCATCCGCCGCACGGCGGTGCTGCTGGTGCTGCTGACGGCGGTGGTGCTGTTTGCCACCGGCATCGCGGGCAGCTCGGTGGCGGCCCTGAAGGACCTGACCGATACGGCCCGCATTGCCCTGCTGCCCGGCTCCGGCTGGCCCCAGCAGACCGGTGTGGCCGAGCTGGAGCAGATGGCCCCCCTGACCGGCAGCTTTGTGGAGCTGGGGGACGAGGGCTGTGTGGTCTGGTCGCGCACCGGCAAAAAGCTGAACAGCATCCAGAGCGGCTATGCCCGCCCGGCGCTGGCCGCGGGCAAGACCCGCTTTGTCCTCTACAACCGCTCCGGAAACGAGCTGCGGGTGGAGAGCCGTACCCAGAACCTCTACACCAAGCAGCTGGAAAACAGCATTTTCCTCTGCGCCATGTCGGACAACGGCACGTTGGCTGTGGTCACGGAGGACCAGACCAGCATGGCAAAGCTGCTGGTATACAGCCCCTCCATGGAGCAGCAGCTCAGCTGGAGCATGACCTCCAACGACGGCACCCCCCTGCGGATGGCCTTTTCCCCCGACAGCCGGAAGCTGGCGGCGGCAGCCGTCACCGTCAGCGGGGGACAGGTGATGACCAACCTCTACCTCATCAATCTGGCATCGGGCGATCCCGTCAGTCTGGTGAATCAGGGCGGTGTGCCCCAGTGGCTGGGATGGACCTCTGCTTCCACGATCCTGGCTGTCTACGATACCAGGGCTGTGCTCTACAATGCGGGCGGCGGCGAGCGTGCGGTCTATGATTTTGCGGGTACGGAGCTGAATGATGTTTCTGTGGACGCGGCAGGCAATGTGGCCCTGCTGCTGGCATCGGGGCAGGTCTCTCAGGCTGTGACGCTGGACAAAAACCTGAATGTCCAGTTCAGCGCCGCTGTCCCGGCGGCAAATTCCATTGTCCGGGCGGGGAACCTGTTCTATCTGCTGGCCGATAACGCCGTGGAGTGCTTTGATGCGTCCGGTGCCCAGCAGTGGAGCCAGAACCTTGACACCAGCCCGCAGGCATTGCTGGCCAACAGCAGGGATCTGCTGCTGTTCAGCGGCAACACGGTGCAGAAGTTGGAAGCACCCGCTGAATAGCCCTCTCCGTCAATGCTTGCGCATTGCCACCTCTCCCAAAGGGAGAGGCAATTGCGGCTTTGAGGAAAAAGAGTGCAATTTATTTTGTGGCTTCCCCTGTCAGAAGCGTTGGCTCCCCCTTTGGGGGAGCTGGCACGACGGCAGTCGTGACTGAGAGGGTGAGCCAGTTCAGAATAAGGTTAAACGTATGTTCAAGAATCCGTCATTTATTTTTGATATCCTATGTACGGTGGTCTGGCTGGTGCTGGCCGTCCGGTATGCCCGCAAAGGCTTTCTGGCCTCGGTGGTGCAGCTGACGGGCAGCCTCATCAGCCTGTTCGGTGCCAGAGCCTTTTCAGGCTGGGCAGCCGGGCAGGTGTTCGAGCGCTTCCTCGCCGGAAGCTTCCGGGACCAGATCGCTGCCAATATCGCCGCCGGGGGAGCCGTCAGTCTGGATGGCATTGCCCAGCGGTACGCGGGCTTTCTGCCCGAGGCATTCCGGGCATCCATCGTGGATGCCTGCGAGCGCTCCATCTCTGCCGTCCTCAATGACAACGCCGTTGTGCTGGCGGATACCATCGTCCAGAAGGTGCTGGCTCCGCTGCTGACCCCGGTGATCTCGCTGGTGCTGTTCTTTGTGGCGTTTGCCCTGCTGCGGATGCTGGTCAGCCTGCTGGTCACGGTGCTGGGGCTGGTGAACAAGCTGCCCGTGATCGGTGCAGTGAACCACTGGATGGGCTGGGGCGTGGGCGGCATTGCCAGCCTTGTGGACATCTATCTGGTGCTCTGCGTGGTCTGGGCGCTCATTGTGATCACCGGCGGCAACCTCACCATGCTCAACGACACGGTGATGAGCGGCAGCCTTTACTATAAAGTATTCAATGTGTTCAACCCGTTTGTCTGAGCGGGGAGGGAAAAGGAGGAACAATGGTCTGCATTCGATGCCAGAAGCGGCCTGCCATTATTTTTGTCCAGCGGATGGAAAATGGCCAGATGAAAAACGAGGGGTACTGCCTGCACTGTGCCCGGGAGATGCACATCAAGCCGGTCGATGATCTGATGAAGCAGTTTGGCATGTCTGATGAGGACATGGATGCCATGGAAGACCGGATGGAAAACATGATGCAGGAGATGGGGGACATGAGCAGCATGAACCCCTTCTCCATGATGATGGGCATGGGCCAGCCGGACCAGAGCGAAGAGGACGGCGACCTTGTGCCCGGCTCCAGCGCCACCTTCCCGCTGGGGGTGAACGGCGGTGCCCAGAACGGCAAAAACGAAAAGAAGGCGGGCAAAAACGACAAAAAGCCGCCCCGCCGCAAGTTTTTGGATACCTACTGCGAGAACCTGACCCGCAAAGCCCGGGAGGGGAAGCTGGATGATATCATCGGCCGCGACCGGGAGATCTACCGCACCATCCAGATCCTGAGCCGCCGCCAGAAGAACAACCCCTGCCTCATTGGTGAGGCGGGCGTTGGCAAGACCGCCATTGCCGAGGGCATTGCGGAGCGCATTGCCAAGGGGCAGGTGCCGGCAGGGCTGCAGGATAAGGAGATCTTCCTGCTTGACCTGACCAGCCTTGTGGCAGGCACCCAGTTCCGCGGCCAGTTTGAGCAGCGGGTCAAGGGCCTGCTGAGCGAGGTCAAGGCGGCGGGCAACGTCATCCTGTTCATTGACGAGATCCACACCATTACCTCTGCTGGTGAGAGCGAGGGTGCCATGAATGCGGGCAACATCCTGAAGCCCGCCCTCTCCCGCGGCGAGATCCAGGTCATCGGTGCCACCACCTTCAACGAGTACCGCAAGTATATCGAGAAGGACCAGGCGCTGGAGCGCCGGTTCCAGCCCGTGCGGGTGGAGGAACCCAGCGTTGCTGATACGCTGGCCGTGATGGGCGGCATCAAGCACTACTACGAGGAGCACCACCATGTGCAGGTGCCCGCCGATGTGCTGAACGCCACCGTGACCCTGAGCGAGCGGTATATCACCGACCGCTACCTGCCCGACAAGGCCATCGACCTGCTGGACGAGGCCTGTGCCTGCTGTAATCTGGCCCACCCGGTCATCTCCGAGTACCTGACCATGCAGAAGGAACTGGAGGCCCTCAAGCAGGAAGAGGCCGACATGGAAAACGCCGATGTGAACGAGCCCATCGACTACGAGCGTGTGGCAGAGCGCAAGACCCGGATGGCACAGCTGGAGCGGGAATTGCCCGCCAAGCAGGCTGCAGCCGGGGAGATCCAGGTGACCATGGACGATGTGGCCAAGGTCATTGAGCTGTGGACGGGCATCCCGGCGGTGAAGATCCAGGAGACGGAGTTCGTCAAACTGGCCGGGCTGGAAGCCGAGCTGAAAAAGAAGATCATCGGTCAGGACGAGGCCGTCCATCTGGTGGCACAGGCCGTCAAGCGGAGCCGCGCCGACCTGTCGGGCCGCCGCCGTCCCGCAAGCTTTATCTTTGTCGGCCCCACCGGCGTCGGCAAGACGGAGCTGGTCAAGCAGCTGGCAAACCAGCTCTTCGACGGCCCCGACCCGCTCATCCGTCTCGACATGAGCGAGTATATGGAGAAATATGCGGTGTCCCGCATGATCGGTTCGCCTCCGGGCTATGTGGGCTACGAAGAGGCCGGCCAGCTCACCGAAAAGGTGCGCCGCCGCCCCTACAGCGTGGTGCTGTTCGATGAGATCGAAAAGGCCCACCCCGACGTTATGAACATCCTGCTCCAGATCCTTGACGAGGGCAAGATAAACGATGCACAGGGCCGGACGGTGGACTTCTCCAATACGGTCATCTGCATGACCTCCAACGCCGGCAGCAGCGACAAGACGACCTCCGGCCTCGGCTTCAACAAGAGCGAGGAGCAGCTGAGTGAGGAAAAGACCCGCAAGGCTCTGAGCCAGTTCCTGCGGCCTGAGTTCCTTGGCCGTGTGGATGAGGTCATCGCCTTCAAGCCGCTGAGCCAGCAGACGCTGGAAGGCATCGCGGCTCTCATGCTGGATGAGTACAAGCCCAGTATGGAAGCCAAGGGCATCGCTTACAGCTACACTCCGGCGGCTCTCTCTGCCCTCGTGGCCAGGAGTCAGGGCGGCAAGTTCGGCGCCCGCGACCTGCGCCGCGTCATCCGCAAAGCTGTGGAGGACCCCGCCGCCGAGAGCATCATCGACGGCACCCTGAAAGCGGGCGGCAGCCTGACGGTGGATGCTGAGAATGGTGAAGTTATTTTGAAGTGAATGCTTGACTTTTCTGTACTATCGCATATAATAAAGACAGAAAGACAATGAATTCGTGCATAGAATTCACACCAAAAGAAGAAAACCCCTTCCTGGAGTTGCAGCTCCAAAGAAGGGGTCTTCTTTTTAGTGCTTACAGTCCTTGTTCAGCATTCTGTCAAGCCACTTGCTGATGAGATTAGAAGTCACACCAGCTGCGACAGATACCATGAAAGACAACATCTCGTGCATAGGACACACCTCCCTTCCCAATGAAATTGGGTCGGTAAGGACCGTGAGACGATTATAACATATAATTCGACCAAAAGATACAGTAAACGGCACTCCGAAGCAGTTCGGAGTGCCGTTTGTCATAGGCAGACTTAGTCGAGGGAGACCGGGAACTCGGGCTTGTTGGCCATACGGGCATTGGTGCGGCCCTCGGGGAAGATCTCGCCGGCGGCGGTCAGCGCCAGCTTGGTGAGGGTGGGGCCTACCAGCTCATACACCAGCACCGAGAAGAGCACGACGTTGCGCACCATGTGGCCGTCGGAAAGCTCAGCGGCCTCGGCTGCCATGCCCAGCGCCACGCCAGCCTGCGGCAGCAGGGTGATGCCGAGGTACTTCTGGATGTTGTGGCTGCAGCGGGTAGCCCGGCCACTGACGAAGGCGCCGGAAATTTTGCCCAGAGAGCGGAAGGCGATATACACCACGCCGATGAGGAGCACCAGCGGGTCGGAGAGGATGTTCAGATCCAGCTCTGCACCGCTGAGCACGAAGAAGAGGATGTTCACCGGCGACACCCAGCGGTCGAGGCGGTCCATCAGCTCATCGGAAGTGGGGCAGATGTTGCAGAACACCGTACCGGTCATCATGCAGACCAGCAGCAGCGAGAAGCCGCAGTGTATCGGCCCTATGTCGAAGGTGACCATGGACAGGCCCACCGTCAGCAGCACGAAGGCCACGGAAAGGCTCATACGCTTGGAGCGGGAGTGAAAATAAATTTCCAGCTGGTTGAGCGCGAAGCCCGCCGCAGCGCCCAGACCCAGCGAGAAGACGATCTCCACCACCGGCTCTACCAGAACACTGATGGCGTCGATGCGGCCCTGCTCGAGGGCGTTGGCAATGCCGAAGGAGGCGGAGAAGAGCACGAGGCCCACGGCGTCGTCGATGGCGACCACCATCAGCAGCAGGCGGGTGAGGGGACCGTCGGCCTTGTACTGCTTGACGACCATCAGGGTGGCGGCAGGGGCCGTGGCTGCTGCGATAGCACCCAGCGTGATGGCCGAGGCCATGGAGATGATGTCGGGCCGGATGAAGTGCAGGATGACCAGCGCCGCATCCACGAGGGCGGTGGTCACGACGGCCTGTAAAATGCCGACCGTGATGGCCTGCTTGCCCATGCTCTCAAGAGCCGAGAGACGGAACTCGTTGCCGATGACGAAGGCGATGAAGCCGAGCGCCACCTGGGTGATGAGGGACAGGCTGTCCACCTGTTCGAGGGTGCCGAATCCGATGCCAAAATCACTCAGGCCCAGACGCCCCAGAAAGAAAGGCCCCAGCAGCAGGCCTGCCAGCAGATAAGATGTGACCGCTGGCAAATTGACCGCCTTTGCGAGGCGCGACATCAACAGACCTGCGATAAGCGCCACGGAAAGGCAGATGAGAAGCTGTTCCATGCGATATTGCGGGCAGCAGCACGATACCGACGCACAGCCGCCCTTTCCTCCTTTTTCTCAGTCAAGCGTGTTTCCTTGCTGCTTGCCAAAAGCCCAAAAACACAGCACAGTAATGAATTATACTATCCCACTTTCTAAAAAGCAACATCCTTTCAGGCAGCAAAATTGAAGATTCCTTAATAAATGGCCGAAAAAGGCAAAAAAACAGGGCCGCTGCGCAGGCAGCGGCCCTGTTGTATGCAACAATCGTGAATTTAGTTGAACTTGAAGATCTTCCGTGCGATGCGGTAGCCGCCCACCACGATGGCGTCGCCCTTGGGGAAGGGCAGGTTGGTCATGCCGCCAAAGCCGAAGCGGATGGAGCGGTAGACTGCGGCGCTGGTGTGTTCGCGCAGATACTGCCACAGGCCCTTCTGCTTTTCTTTGGCCTCGGCGCTGCCGTCCAGCAGCAGGAAGATGTCGCTAACGGCCATCATCATGGAGAGGTAGTGGAGCATATAGGCCCGCAGTTTCTTCTCGCCTTTGAGGGCGTCGAGGTCCTGACAGTCGATCATATGCCTGGTGACGCGGAGCTGCTGGTCCACGCGCTTGACCATGACGCTCTCGTTGACGCTCTGGTCGGCACGGCCGATGAAGTAGCGGTAGAGGTCGAGGTCCATATAATACATGGTCTTGACGAAAGGCAGAGGCTGGTAGACGAAGATGTTGTCCACGTAGAAGGTATGCTTGGGCAGCACCATGCCGCACTTGCGCAGCACCTCAGTGCGGTACATGATCGAGTGCATCAGCAGGTTCTGGTCGGGGCGGAAGTGGCCGACGTGCATCCAGGTGAACAGACGCTCCTGCGGGAAGATGTTGGTGTACCGCACAGTGTGGCTGGTGCCGTCCTCGGTGTGCTCGTAGACATAGTTGCAGATCATGAGGTCGGGGGCGGTGCCGCGGGTCACGAGGGTGTGCAGGCGGGACAGCACCTTCTGGAGGGCGTCGGTGTCCAGCCAGTCGTCGCTGTCCACGACCTTGTAGTAGAGGCCGGTGGCGTTGCGGATGCCCTGATTGACGCCCTCACCATGGCCGCC
>OOCR01001629.1_pt1 | contig 11070 bp, 9 predicted proteins | sample 1671491 | NCBI WGS metagenome assembly OOCR01 (sample SAMN06348162, study PRJEB24527) | human gut metagenome | biome: human gut; feature: ankylosing spondylitis patient; material: feces | host: Homo sapiens | place: China | collected 2015-10
CGGTCTTGCGGCAGCAAGATGGAGGGGCCTCGCCCCGACAAGTTCCAGTTTGTCGCACATCCTGCCTAGAACAAAAACCGGAACGATCTTTCCTTTTCGGGTGGATCGTTCCGGTTTTTATGTTATATTGAAAATCGTTTTACGCCAGCTTGGCTTCCAGACGCTCCCGGATGGCTTTGATGAAGCCCTCGCTGTCCACGGGAGTGGGGGTGATGCCTTCGGCCAGGCCGCACAGGTCCTTGGTCATGATGCCATCGTTCAGGGTCTGCAGGCTGGCAGCTTCCAGTGCCTCGCCGAACTTCACCAGCTCCGGCAGATCATCCAACTCACCGCGCTTCTTGAGTGCGCCGGACCATGCAAAGATGGTGGCCATGGGGTTGGTGGAGGTCTTTTCGCCCTTCAGATACTTATAGTAATGGCGGGTCACGGTGCCGTGCGCAGCCTCGTACTCGTACTTGCCGTCCGGGCTCACCAGCACGCTGGTCATCATGGCCAGCGAACCAAAAGCGGTGGACACCATATCGCTCATCACATCGCCGTCGTAGTTCTTGCAGGCCCAGACAAAGCCGCCCTCGCTGCGGATGACGCGGGCCACGATGTCGTCAATGAGGCTGTAGAAGTAGGTGATGCCGGCAGCCTCAAATTTTGCCTTGTATTCGGCGTCGTACACCTCCTGGAAGATATCCTTGAAGGTGTGGTCATACTTCTTGGAAATGGTGTCCTTGGCGCCAAACCATAGATCCTGCTTCACGTCCAGTGCGTAGTTGAAGCAGCTGCGGGCAAAGCTGCGGATGGAATCGTCCTTGTTGTACTGGCCCTGCAGCACACCGGGACCCTCAAAATTGAACACAGTGGCACGCTGCTCGGTGCCGTCGGCACCGGTGAACAGCAGCTCTGCCTTACCGGCACCGGGGATGCGGAACTCCGTGCACTTGTACACGTCACCATAGGCATGGCGGGCGATGGTGATGGGCTTTTTCCAGTTCTTGACCACCGGCTTGATGCTGTCGATCATGATGGGGGCACGGAACACGGTGCCGTCCAGCACGGCGCGGATGGTACCGTTGGGGCTCTTCCACATCTCGTGCAGCTTGTACTCGTCCATGCGCTGGGCATTGGGGGTGATGGTGGCGCACTTGACCGACACGCCATACTTCTTGTTGGCAAGGGCGGCGTCCATGGTCACCTGGTCGCCGGTGGCATCGCGGTTGGGCAGGCCAAGGTCATAGTATTCGGTCTTGAGGTCCACAAACGGAAGGATCAGTTCGTCCTTGATCATCTTCCACAGGATGCGGGTCATCTCGTCGCCGTCCATCTCGACGAGGGGCGTGGTCATTTTGATCTTTTCCATAGCAGGGTTCCCTTTCCTCTCTGATAGTTTTTCTATCCTCAACCACGCGCCGCCATGCGCCGCGTGGGCGGGCAGGTTTACTTGCGGTAAGCGGCCGCCAGCTTTTCCAAAGCCAGCAGGCTGCGCTTTACTTTTTCGGTGTCGATACAGTAGGCAAGGCGCACATAGCCCTTGACGCCAAAGGTATCGCTGGGCACCAGCAGCAGGTCGAACTCGCGGGCCTTCAGGCAGAAGGCATTGGCGTCCTCCTCCAGTGCCTTGGGGAAGATGTAGAAGGTGCCGCCGGGGCGCTCCACCTCAAAGCCCAGCGCGGTGAGCTTGTCGTACAGCAGGTTCATGTTGGTCTCGTAGACACTCAGGTCGCTGGTGACCTCCTGGCAGCGGCCCACGGCCCGCTGGATGATGCTGGGCGGGCAGTTGTGGCCGGTAAAACGGGAGATCTGGGCCATCATATCCACCAGAATGTCCTCCCCCTCACAGCCCGGGCGCACGGCCACATAGCCAAGGCGCTCGCCGGGCAGGCTCAGGCTCTTGGAGTAGGAGAAGCATGTGAGGGTGTGGGGATAGAAGGCTGCCGGGTAGGGCACCTTCTTGCCGTCAAAGGCGATATCCCGGTAAGGCTCATCGCTCACGAGGAAAATATTGTGGCCAAAGGCCTTGCTCTTCTCGGTCAGGATGTCGGCCATCCGGGTGAGGGTCCGGGCCGAATAGACCACACCGGTGGGATTGTTGGGGGTATTGATGAGCACACAGGTGGTCTTTTCGCCGATCATCTGCTCAAAGGCATCCAGATTGGGCTGGAATGCCGGGGCCTGCGGCGGCACCACTTTGAGCACCGCACCGGTGCCGGCCACATAGGGGCCGTACTCCGGGAAGTAGGGTGCAAAAGTCAGCACCTCATCACCGGGCTGGGTGACGGCACGGATGGCATGGGCAATAGCACCGGCAGCACCGGTGGTGGGGAAGATGTGCTTCTGCTCATAGGGCAGGCCGAAGGTCTTTGCCAGATGGGCCGCCACGTCGGCGCGGAAGCCGGGGTCGCCCTGGCTGGGGCAGTAGCCGTGCAGGTTCACCGGTTCCTCGTTGGCCAGCAGGTCCTGCATGGCGGCGGTAAATTCCGGCGGGCAGGGCACGCTGGGGTTGCCCAGCGAGTAATCGAACACATTCTCGTAGCCGATCTCGGCGGCACGTTTTTTTCCGTACATGAAAGTCTCGCGGATCACGCTCTTGTTGCCGAGCATGGCGCGGTAGGTCTCATTCAGCATCATACTTTCCCCCTGGATTTATGATTGATGTGCCGCCGTATAGCTCTGCTCCACCTTGATGATGCAGTTATAGGTGGGGTCCTGTTCCTTGATGAACTGCTCCATCTGGGTCAGCAGCTCCACCTTGTCCCCGGCATAGCCCGCCGGCAGCACCAGATCAAAAAGCACATTCGTGTGGGTCTTGCCCGGCACGATGCGCAGATCGTGCAGTGACAGGGCCGGGTCCAGCTGGCGGAGTTTTTCGGTCAGACGGGTGCGCAGCACCCCCACCGCAGCATTCGAGGTCACGATGGGATCGTAGTGGATGGTGACCATGAGATGGTCATTCTTCATAAAATTCCGTTCGATGTTGTCGATCAGGTCGTGGGCGTCCAACGGATCCTGCTCGGCAGGCAGTTCCACATGCAGTGAGGCAAACTGGTGCCCCGGGCCGTAGTCGTGCACCATCAGGTCATGCATGCCCAGCACGCCGGGGTAGCTCATCACAGTCTGCTCGATGTGATCCACCAGGTCATCGCTGGGGCGTTCGCCCAGCAGCGGGCTGAGGGTGTCCATCACCAGACCCCAGCCGGAGATCAGAATGAACACGGCCACGCCCACACCCATCAGACCATCCAGAATGTTCCAGCCGGTCAGGTGGCACAGAATGGTGGCAATGAGCACCGCACCGGTGCTCAGCACATCGTTGCGGCTGTCCGCCGCCGTGGCAATGAGGGTCTCGGAACCGATGGTGCGGCCGACGGTGCGGTTGAAGCCGCTCATCCACAGCTTGACCAGAATGGAAGCGACCAGCACGGCAACGGTCAGCAGACTGAACTGCACCGCTGTGGGATGCAGCACCTTGACCACCGACTCCTTCAGCAGGGAAAAGCCAATGCCCAGCACCGTCACGCTGACCACCAGCCCGGCCAGATACTCATACCGGGCATGGCCGAAGGGGTGTTCCGCGTCCGGTGCTCTGGACGCCAGCTTGAAACCCACCAGACTGACGATATTGGACGATGCATCCGACAGGTTGTTCAGGGCATCGGCCATGATGGCGATGGAACCGAACAGCGTGCCCACGGCGAGCTTGCCCAGGCAGAGCAGAACATTGCACACCATGCCCACGATGCTGGCCAGATTGCCATAGGCGGCCCGGGTGTGCGGGTCCTGCGGATTGTCAGGGTGACGGATAAACAGACGGATCAACAACTGCGTCATAAAAAACCTCCCGGGCAGCGCTGGCAGCCTGCATACCCAATGTCCCTAGTATAGCATTTTGCTTTATGGTTTTAAAGTGGTTTCCGGAAAACTTTGCCCGGTATACAAAGACCCCGGCGGGGTGTGTGCCCTGCCGGGGTCGATTTTGCAAATAAGGGCCCGCCTTACTTTTCAGAAGGCTTGCTCAGGTCCACGCTGCGGATGATCTTGCGCACCGGCAGGATGCTCTTGGCATTCATGGACAGCTCGTCCACGCCCATGCGCAGGAAGGTCTCGGTGAGGGCGGTGTCGGCACCCAGCTCACCGCAGATGCCCACCCAGATGCCGTGACGATGGCCGGCTTCGATGGTCATCTTGATGGCTCGGAGCACTGCCGGGTGATGGGGGTTGAAGAAGGGCTCCAGCTTTGCGTTCTGGCGGTCCAGTGCACAGGTGTACTGGGTCAGGTCGTTGGTGCCGATGGAGAAGAAGTCGCACTCCTGTGCCAGCTCGTCCGCGATCAGCACGGCGGCGGGGGTCTCGATCATGGTGCCCACTTCAATGTTCTGGCCCATCTTCACGCCCTCGGCAGTCAGCTCGGCACGGCACTCCTCCAGGACGGCCTTGGCGTCCTGCAGTTCCCGCAGGCTGGTGATCATGGGGAACATGATGCTCATGTTGCCGTAAGCGGAAGCGCGCAGCAGAGCCCGGAGCTGGGTCTTGAAAAAGTCCTTGCGGGTCAGGCAGATGCGGATGGCACGGTAGCCCAGAGCCGGGTTGTCCTCGTGGTCCAGCTTCATGTAATCCACGGTCTTGTCGGCGCCGATATCGCAGGTACGCACCACCACTTTACGGGGGGCCAGGCTCTCCAGCACCTGCTTGTAGGCCTCAAACTGGTAGTCCTCCGTGGGGAAGTCCTTGCAGTTCAGGTAGACGAATTCGGTGCGGAACAGGCCCACGCCGCCGGCGTCGTTCTGCTGCACAGCACCCACGTCGCCCATGCCGCCGATGTTGGCAAACACGTTGATGGTCTTGCCGTCCAGCGTGGTGTTGGGCTTGCCCTTCAGCTCCTGCAGCAGGGCCTGCTTTTTCTGGTCCTCCTGCTGGCGCTTTTTCAGGCTCTTGAGCAGATCGGGGGTGGGGTCCACATACACACAGGCATTGTAGCCGTCCACCACGGCCATCTTGCCGTCCCAGTCATCCTGGATATCCTTGCACTGGATCAGGGCAGGGATGTTCATGCTGCGGGCCAGAATGGCGGTGTGGCTGTTGGAGCTGCCCTCGCGGGTGATGAAGCCCAGCAGCAGGCTCTTGTCCATGCGCACCGTCTCGGACGGGGCCAGATCCTCGGCCACCAGAATGCTGGGCTCGGTGCCCTGCAGGCTGGCATTGTCCACCCCCTGCAGGATGTCCAGGATCGCCTGTGCAATGTCGATGACGTCCGCACTGCGGGCCTGCAGATACGGGTCATCCATGGCTGCGAACACGGCAGCCTGATTGTCGCCGGCGGTCTTGACAGCGTACTCGGCGCACTTGTGCTGGCCGTTGATGATCTCCTTGATGGCGTCCACAAAGTCGTCATCTTCCAGCATCATGGCGTGGATGTTGAACACTTCGGCAATGTCCTCGCCTGCTTCGGCCAGTGCCTTTTCGTACAGAGCAGTCTGCTGCTCAATGGCTTTCTGCTGGGCAGCCTCAAAGCGGGCCACCTCTGCAGCGGTGTCGGCGATCTCTGCGGTGGAGATCACGGTGTCCTTTTTCTTATAGATCTTCAGCTTGCCGATGGCAATGCCGTTCAGAATGCTTCTACCGGTGCCTACCTGCATCGCTCATTCTCCTTCTTACTCATCCATTTCAAAAAAGCCCCCGCAGATCACTCCGCGAGGGCTGTGGCATCACGGCGGGATCAGACGTTCTCGGTCAGGAACTTCTGAATTGCTGCAGCGGCTGCCTCTTCATCGTCGCCTTCTACCTTGATGGTGATGGTCTCGCCCTGCTTGACGCCCATGCCCATCAGAGCCATCAGCTTGCGCATGTCGCAGCTCTTGCCGTCCTTCTCGAGGGTGGCGGTGCTGGCAAAGCCCTTCACGGTCTTGACGAGCAGGCCGGCCGGACGAGCATGGATGCCGCAGGCATCCTTAACGGTATACTGGAATTCCTTCATAATCATTTTCTCCTTACTTGATTTTCCTGTGCCCGGCGCTGCAAACTCCAGCACATGGGGCGTAAAAATACAGGAAAAGTTTATACATCTATTATAAACCCTGCACCATCTTTTTGCACCGTTCTATATTGCTGATTTTTGCGGCAAAATTTTGGTAGTTTTGAACATACAAAAGCTCCAAAAATGCTCATTTTTTACATTTTTTCATTTTTGTTTGCAAAATTTATGCATTCTGCGACCCAATTTTCCATGCAAAACCGGTCGTTCATTCCGGGACCGTACCGGTTTTGCCGGGAGTTCCGGCCCGCATCACTCCACGGGGTAGCCTTCGGCGTCCAGCGGCAGGGACGCATAATCCACCGCCTGGGCCTGCTCTCCGGCCTCCCCGGAAGTCTGCTGCGCCGCGTCGCCGGTCAGTTCTTCGTCATGGCGCTCGCCCCAGTCCCCGCTGTAGTCCTCCCCGGAGGTCTGCTGCGCGTCCAGTTCCTCGTCGTGCCGTTCGCCCCAGTCCCCGCTGTAGTCCTCGCCGGAAGTCTGCTGGGCTTCGGCCATGGCCGTCTGCAGGTCCTTCAGACCCACCACCACGCCGGAGGGCCGCTCCAGCAGGTAGGCTCCCACAGCCTTTTTGCGCCACACCAGCAACACCCCGTAGCGGCTGGTCTCGCCGCTGCTGGCCGCCGGGATCAGGGCCGTCCATTTTTCCACCGTTTTGCCCTTGCAGCGGGTCAGATCCATGCCGCTCTGCTGCACCACCCCATTGAAGGCGGAAAAGCTGTCGTCCCATTTGCGGGGGATCTTGACTTTGTCGGCGGTGATGGACGCACCGTCCACCTCCAGCCCGTAGCCGGTGAACCAGGTCTGGATGTCCTGTGCGCTCTCGATCTTGTTCACCGACGCCGCAGCCGTCACCGTGCGGGTGCTGATGTAGCGCCCCAGCAGCGCGCTGCACACCACCAGGGCACAGCACATGGCCCCCAGCCCCAGTTTTTTCAGGCTCGTTCTGCTCAACGTGATCACAAACATATCGCCCTGCCTCCCCAGCACCATTTTTGCGTTGCACACTCTGGAACCAGTGTATGCACCGCCCGGGGCCGGTATGCGGCAAAAAAAGGAGCCGCCGCACGCTTTTTCCGTGCAGCAGCTCCCCTATGGGGTCAGTGTGCTTTTGTAAAATCCGCCGGGCAGACGCAGCCCTTTTGCCGCAACACCTGCTGCAGCACCCGGGCCACCCCGTATTCCGTGTTGGGCGGGGCCAGATACGGCACCCGGCTGCGCAGCTCCGGGCTGCCGTTTTCCATCAGGAAGCCGTAACCCACGGCCTCCAGCATCTCGATGTCGTTGTAGGTGTCGCCAAAGGCCATCATGGCACCGGATGGGATGTCCATCAGCCTGCTCAGGCGCTCCACAGCCTTCCCCTTGGTCACGCCGGGGTTGGTCACGTCGATCCAGCATTTGCCGGACACCGCCACGGCCAGTTCCTGCCCGAAGCGGGGGCCGTAGACCTTCTCGTACACCTCCTGCGCATTGTCCTGAGGCAGATAGATGGTAAACTTGTCCACTGCGGCGTCGATGGTGTACAGATCCGACACATAGGCAATGCGGTTGTAGAAGTTGCGGTATACGGCATCATAGCACCGGTCACAGGGGCGCAGGTAGGCGTTCTCCAACCCGCAGACCACAAAGGAATCCCCGTTTTCCTCCGCGCAGGCCGTCAGCCGGTGCCAGACCTCCGGCTCCATGCGGGAGACGAACAGGTCTTTGCCGCGCCAGCGCACCGCGCCGCCGTTGTCGGCCACCAGAAGGGTCTGCTCCAGCACCGGAGCAAACATCTCTTCCAGCTTGTACAGCGGCCGCCCGCTGGCAGCCGCGAACAGGATATCCTGTCCGGCCAGCTCCTGCACAAGATGCAGAAAGTCCGGCGGCAGCTGGCTGTGCCCGTCCAGCAGGGTCGCGTCCATGTCCGACGCGATCAGACGAATATGGTCCATTGCGCTCCTCCTGTCATCCCATGTAGCTGATGTTGGCATCCAGCTCACCGCTGTAGCCATCGATGCGGGCCTTCTCGGTGCCCTGCCACATATCGCAGTCGATGGGGCTGCTGGACACGCCGTAATGGGCGTTCCAGATGGTGTACTTGCGCAGGGCGTCCAGGTCCACCCGCTTGCGGAACCAGGTGGTGGAAGCGTACACACCGGGCTTGTACCCCAGCGACTTGACTTCCTCGCAGAAGGCGATGGCACACTTGGTGCGGTCCTCCTTGCCCAGGCCATCGGCACGGCCGGTGCCGTTGGGAGAGGTGGAAGCCTCGGTATCATAATAGATGGGGTAGTCCAGCTTGCGGCCGTTCAGCACCCAATTGCAGCCCTGTGCTTCCTCGCGGGCCTCGTCCTCGGTCACCGCCTGGGTGAAGAAATACACGCCCACCTTCAGGCCCGCGTTGCGGGCGTTGGTGAAGTGCTCTTCAAACATGGGGTCCTGCACCAGCGTGCCGCTGGCACCGTAGCCGCGGTAGCCGATGCGGATGATCACAAAGTTCACGCCCGCCTTCTTCACCTTGTTCCAGTCGATGCTGGTCTGGTACTTGGACACGTCGATGCCGAAGTTCACATTCTTCTGCATCACGCCGTCGGCGTCAAAGTAATACAGCTTGCCGTCCACAGACTGGATGCCGGTGACCGGCTTATGGGTGGAGGCGCTGTAGTAATAGGTCTTGCCGTTCTTGGTCAGCCAGCCGGTGTATTCTTCCTGGTTGTCCTTTTTGCCGAACAGCCAGTTCCACAGCCAGCTGAAAAAGCCGTTCTCGCCGCTCAGGTCGATGCACTGTGCCTCGGCCTCATCCAGGGCACCCTCGTCCAGCGCCTTGCGGATCTGCTCGTCGGTCAACAGCATGGTCCCATCCGGCGTGCGGCCGGACAGGTCATTCTCTGCGGCGTCCGTTTCCTCCGGGGGTGCCTGCGGGTCCTGTGCGGCCAGCTCCGGCGTTTCCTGCTGCAGGATCACCGGGCTGTTCTCCTGTGCGGTCTCTGCCGTTTCCGTGCTTTCCGTGGTGTCCGGCTCTGCGTCCTCCGCGCGGCCCGGCACCAGCGGGTCCGGTTCCTCTGCGGTGTCCTGTGCAGGCTCCGCCGGGTTCTCCGCTGCGGCGGGCTCTTCGCCCTGCTCTGCGGTCGTCTCAGACTCCGCGGTCTGTGCGGCAGGCTGCTCGGCGGCTTCCGGCTGTGCCTGTGCCGTGGGTCCTTCCGCCGTCCGGGGCTCTTCCGTGCTGTCCGCAGCGCATTCTTCCGAAGAAGCCGCCGACCCGGTCTGTTTCTTCCCGAAGAGCTTTGTTTTCTGCTCCGGTTCCGTCCCGCTCTGCTGCCGGACGATGGGCTGCACCGTCACAGCCCCCTGCAGGTCGGCCAGATTCATGGCCGCCCCCAAACCGCCGACGGCCAGCACCATGGCCATGGTAAAAACAGCCGCAGCCTTGCCCCAGCCGCGTGCCGAAGATCTGTTGTTCCAAATTCGTTTCATGCCGTACTTCTTCGCCTCCGGATCCCTGTTTTGGTTATAGTCTGCCGCCGCAAAAGCGGACGGCCATTCATGCATTTTCACACAGGTCCAGTATACACCCGATGCCGTCCCGCCGTCAATCGGCTGGACTTTGCCGCCGCGCACGGGCAGGCCTGCGTCCGCACACCCGAAAAATGCTCCAAAAGGGATACGTTTCGCTGGGGCAAAACATTGCACAAAGCCGAAATTTCCTGTTTTTGCCGCCCGAAATTACGTTTTTTCTTGCTGTCTTGACAGGTGTATGGTATTATACTTGACATGCAGTTTCTCTGCGGCGTACCGCGCCGCAGACCGGAAAGGTTGGTTATTTATGGAAAATGTGAAAGATTTTTTAAAGCGCAAGGACATCGTCATTTCTCCGCAGCGCTACCTCATTGAAGCACTGGGCGCCATGGCACAGGGCCTGTTCGCCAGTCTGCTCATCGGCACCATCATCAAGACGCTGGGCCAACAGACCGGGCTGGAGATGCTGGTGGGTCTGGGCGGCTACGCTACGGCCATGAGCGGCCCGGCCATGGCCTGCGCCATCGGCTGGGCACTCCACTGCCCGCCGCTGGTGCTGTTCAGTCTGATCACGGTGGGCTACTCGGCCAACGCCCTGGGCGGGGCCGGCGGCCCGCTGGCCGTGCTGATCATTGCCATCGTGGCCGCTGAACTGGGCAAGGCCGTGAGCAAGGAGACCAAGGTGGACATCCTGGTCACCCCGCTGGTGACCATCTTTGTGGGCGTCGGTCTGTCCATGCTCATCGCCGCCCCCATCGGCGCAGCCGCAAGCCAGGTGGGCACCCTGATCATGTGGGCCACCGAGCAGGCCCCGCTGATCATGGGCATTCTGGTGTCGGTGATCGTGGGCGTAGCCCTCACCCTGCCCATCTCCTCGGCAGCCATCTGCGCCGCACTGGGCCTGACCGGTCTGGCCGGCGGTGCCGCCGTGGCGGGCTGCTGCGCCCAGATGGTGGGCTTTGCGGTCATGAGCTATAAGGAGAACGGCGTCGGCGGTCTCGTCAGCCAGGGTCTGGGCACCAGCATGCTGCAGATGCCCAACATCCTGCGCAACCCCCGCACCTGGATTCCCCCGACGCTGGCCGCGGCCATCACCGGCCCCATTGCCACCTGCCTGTTTCATCTGGAGATGAACGGTCCTGCCGTTTCCTCCGGCATGGGCACCTGCGGTCTGGTCGGCCAGATCGGCGTTTACACCGGCTGGATCGAGAGCGGCAAGGCCGTGACGGCCTTTGACTGGATCGGTCTGGTGCTGATCTGCTTTGTCCTGCCCGCCGTGCTGAGCACGATCTTCTGCGAGGTTCTGCGGAAGAAGGGGTGGATCAAAGAAGGGGATTTGAAGCTGTAAGTACAAAAAGGCTTCCCCCGCGGGGGAAGCTGTCACCGAAGGTGACGGATGAGGGGCGGCTTTTCCGCGATTGCCCGTGAACGGGCCGCAGCGGGAAGGCCGCCCCTCATCCGGCCTACGGCCACCTTCCCCAAAAGGGGAAGGCTTTTCCTTTTTTAGGCAATACCGCATAATTCTAAGTGCCGATACGGCGAGCGAGGTGCGGCAG
>OOCR01001646.1_pt1 | contig 10983 bp, 7 predicted proteins | sample 1671491 | NCBI WGS metagenome assembly OOCR01 (sample SAMN06348162, study PRJEB24527) | human gut metagenome | biome: human gut; feature: ankylosing spondylitis patient; material: feces | host: Homo sapiens | place: China | collected 2015-10
CATATATAATGAATGCAAAAGAAAATTATTATATAATAAACATATATGTATACAATAGATTGAAATATAAGTTTTAGACAGGTTATGGACAGAACATTGAACAATATATTATATGAAACATCGGAATATGAAGATTACGAGGCATTTGTTAATGCTAAAGATAGGATAATTGGCAAGGCACATAATAACAAGGGGATAGGAACATTATCAGAAAAGACACTTCACGCTGTCCTTAAGCTGTACTATGAACCTGATGAGGACAAGCACGAGGTCGCTATGAGCGGTTATTATGCGGATATATACAATGACAAAGGGATAATAGAGATACAGACACGCCAGCTTAATAAGCTGAGGGATAAGCTTGCGGTATTTCTACAAGACTATCACGTTACAGTGGTGTATCCGCTTCCATTTAACAAGTGGTTAAGCTGGGTTAATCCTGATAATGGGGAGACTCGGGGCAGGAGAAAATCGCCAAGACATTTTACGGAATATGATGCATTTTACGAGTTATATAAGATAAAAAGCTATCTTAAAAATCCTAATCTTTCAATCAATCTTGTGCTTATGGATATGGAAGAATATAAACTTCTTAACGGATGGAGCTATGATAAGAAAAGAGGCTCAACAAGATATGACAGAGTACCAGTCGGAATAAGAAGAATAGTAAGATTTGACAGGATAGAAGATTATATGCAGTTAGTACCGGCAGACTTGAAGGAAGAGTTTACGGTGAAAGATTTTGCCATAGCGGCTGGTGTCAGTGTTGAAGCGTCAAGATATACGCTTAATATTCTTAATTATCTTGAGATAGTAAAGCGTACTGGCAGAGTAAAGAATGGGTATGTCTATAACGTCACAGAAGAATTTTAGTATAATGAGCACAAAAGTGCTCATCTTAAAAGTTCCTTGCGGAACTTTATATGCGCTGAAAAGCTGCACAAAAATTATGATATAATGAGCACAAAAAATACGCAGAAATATGATATATAAGGAGGCACAGATATGTATGTAATTAAAGATAATACATTTAATATATCAGTAAGAAATCTGGTTGAATTTATGTGCCTTGGTGGGGATATTGATAACAGGGATACAGGTGTTACTGACGTTAAGGTTATGCAGGAGGGTGCGAGGCTTCACAGGAAAATCCAGCACTCTATGGGTTCTAATTACAGGGCAGAGGTGCTTCTTAGGAATAAAGAGGAGCTGACATCAAAGGGAGGAATTGAATACGAGCTTAGAATAGAGGGCAGGGCAGACGGAATAATAGCTGATATAGAGGAAGATGAGGATGGCAGTAAGCTTCCGATTGGCGGGGTTACAATTGATGAGATTAAGACTATGCAGGCAGATGTAACAAAGCTTAAAGAGCCGGTGTATGTGCATAAGGCACAGGCTATGGTGTACGCTTATATATATTTAACAAAGTATAATCTGGAGAGCATTGATGTACAGCTTACTTACTGTAATACAGAAACTGAGAAAATAGTAAGATTTAAAGAGCAATATGACAGTGAGTCAATTATAAAATGGTACAGAGAACTTGTAGCTGGCTTTAAAAAGTGGATGGATTATGTATTTGATGAAAGGGCGGAAAGGAATGCTTCAATACAGAAACTGCATTTTCCATTTGAGTACCGGGAGGGGCAGAAGAAGCTGGTTGCGAGTGTATACCACACGGTAAAAGAACAGAAGGTGTTATATATACAGGCACCGACAGGAGTAGGAAAGACTATATCAACAGTATATCCAGCCGTGCAGTCGTGCGGTAATGGCTTAACTGACAAGATATTCTATCTTACCTCCAAGACAATAACGAGAACGGTAGCCGAGGAAACATATGCGATACTAAGAGATGCAGGACTGCATTTTCGCACAGTGACACTGACGGCGAAGGATAAAATATGTCATCTTGATGAGCACAACTGTAATCCAGAGGTGTGCGAGTATGCAAGGGGGCATTTTGACAGGGTAAATGAAGCTGTTTACGATATAATCACTAATGAAGCGGTAATTAACAGGGATACGATATTGCAGTATTCAGTGAAGCATAAGGTGTGTCCGTATGAAATGTCGCTTGATGTTTCATACTGGTGCGATGGAATAATATGCGATTACAATTATGTATTTGATCCAGATGCTTCATTAAAGAGATATTTTGGTGATGGCGGCAAAGGCAATTATGTATTTCTTGTAGATGAGGCACATAATCTTGTTGACAGGGCAAGGGAGATGTATAGTGCAACGCTTGTCAAGGAAGATTTTCTTGCCTGCAAAAGAGTAGTTAAGGATATGGACAAAAGGCTGACTTCATACCTTGAAAAATGCAACAAATATCTTCTTGAATTAAAGAGAGCCTGTGATAAAGAATATATAATAATAGATGATTACTGTGGCACATTTTTAGCTAATCTGCAATCGTGTTATTCGTATATGCAGAAGTTCTTGGATAAGAATAAAGGAAAGCCGGTGTGCGATGAGATAATAGAATTCTTCTTTAAGATAAGACATTTTATTAATATGTATGACTGCATAGATGAGAAGTATGTTATATATGCTGAGCATATCGATGACGGTGACTTTGCACTTCATCTGTACTGTGTTGACCCGTCAGGACAGTTATCGCAGAGATTAAGTCAGGGAATATCGACAATAATGTTCTCGGCGACACTTCTTCCAGTGAATTATTTTAAGGAAATGCTTTCAGGAAATGCAGATGACTATGCTGTGTATGCACATTCGCCGTTTGATACTGATAATAAGAGAGTGCTTATTGGACGTGATGTTACAAGCAGGTATACGAGGCGTAATTATAATGAGTATGCTAAGATTGCAGGTTATATCCACACACTTACGCAGTCGAAGCAAGGCAAATATATGATATTCTTTCCTTCTTACAGCTATATGAGAGAGGTGTATGATATATATATACAAAAATATGCCTGCAATGTTATAAATCTGCACGATGTTGAGGATGGAAGCTACATTTATCATATCTCTGAGGGAGAAAATGTATTGATACAGGATAATAATATGACGGAAGCCGATAAAGAGAATTTCTTGTCAGTATTTATGGATAATACAAGTGGAAATGTCACGGGCTTTTGTGTGCTTGGCGGTATATTTTCTGAGGGAATTGACCTAAGGGATAAGTCACTTATAGGGGCGTGTATTGTAGGAACAGGTATACCTATGATATGCAGACAGCGTAATATATTAAGAAATTATTTTGACAGTATAGGTAAGAATGGCTATCAGTATGCGTATGTATTTCCGGGAATGAACAAGGTGCTGCAGGCGGCTGGAAGAGTTATAAGAACTGCAGATGACAAGGGTATAATACTTCTGTTAGATGACCGTTTTATGACACAGGAATACCAGATGCAGTATCCAAGGGAATGGGATAAAGTGTACCCTGTAGATATTAATAATACAGGAAAATGTATTGAGGATTTCTGGAGATTATAAGGCATATGGGGAATTATGAGGAAATTTGTCGATTATGGTGAAATTCGGCAAGTAATATGTTGAGAAATTGTCAGACATATGCTATTATTTTAGTATAAATACGGACTGTGACAATTAATTATATGATTATTTATATTGGAGAGAACTATGGGAGAGAATGAAATCAGGAATTTAGCGGATTCCCATGCGGGAATAGATGAATGGAAGAAAGCTGGATTTAACGAACTTCAGGTGCTTGAGATTACTAAAGGTAATGATAATGGCGTTGACATTTCAATATATGCCAGTCCTGAATATAATTCAAGGCAGATGAAGGTTATACGAATGGCACTTGAGGAAGGGATTGATGTAAGTGCTATGGCAGATCCGGAGTATAATTATATGCAGATGGAGCAGATTAAAGAAGGCATAAAAGAGGGTATTGATTTATCGCTTATATGCAATCCGAAGTACGATTATTCTGTTATGAGAGAGATTCGTCTTGCATTAAAGTACAGATTTGATCTTACAAGATACGCAAGGCTTGGATATTCTGGAGAGGTGTTAAGACAGATAAGGCTGGCTAAGAGAGATGATGTTGATTTAACATTTTTCGTTGATGAGAATTTCGATGCACACCAGCTTAACGAGATTAGAATAGGCTTGTTAAAATGTGTAGATGTATCGAAGTATATGCTTCATGAATATACAGCAGACCAGATGAAACAGTTAAGGTTAGGACTTGAGGCTGGAATAGATATTACCAAGTATAATATGATAGGTTTCTCCTCAGGACAGATGGAACAGATAAGGTTAGGAGAAGAAGAAGGGATAGATGTAAGTCCATATGCAGATCCATTTATCAATGCTGTCCAGATGAAAGAGATGAGAGAACAGATTGAGAATGATGGCAAGGTTCAGGAAGAGCCACAGCTTAATGAACTTCAAAGTCAGGAGATACTGCTTGGACTTCAGAGTGGTGTAGATGTAAGCGTATACGCCGATGCAAGATATACTTGCAGACAGATGGAGCAGATAAGAATAATGCTTGAGAGGGGTCTTGATCCTTCGGAATTATTAGTACATAAAGACCAGTAATTAAGGACATACATATAAGGGGAATTCGATTATAAAGATGACATAAGACAATGTGCTATGGTTGATTGGAGGAGTCAGAATTGAATGATGTACTTAGAGAACAGATACAGTTAAATACCAAAGAAGTAGTTGTCAATGTTGATAATGATCATATGAAAGCAAGTATAGTCCTTAATGGCATAGGCAGTGATGAAGCTTATACATACGAGGAGATTGCAGACAAGCTTTCACAGGCAGGTGTGCGTACAGGAATTAATGAAGCGAGAATACGCGAAGTTATTCTTAATAAGCTGTACGATATTGAAATCGTGGTAGCAGAAGGCAAAAGTGCAGTTAACGGTACTGATGGTTATTACAACTTCTTCTTTGATTCAGAGTATGAAAGAGATAATAAGCCTACATTAAGAGAAGATGGTTCTGTTGATTATTTTAATGTAAAGCTTTTTGAGAAGGTTAATAAAGATGATAAGCTTGCAGAGTATATAGAACCTACCAAGGGTGAATTTGGATATGATATATTTGGAAAGCTTTTAGTTCCAAAGCCAGGAAGACCAGGACCTAAGTTAAGAGGCAAGGGCTTTACAGTGTCAGAGGACGGCAAGTCTTATTATGCCCAGTTAAGCGGCAAAGTAGAATATCGTAACTACGACCTTAATGTAAGTAATGTATATAATGTCAGCGGTGATGTTGATGTTGGAACAGGAAGCATAGATTTTAATGGTGACGTAGAGATTAACGGAAGTGTCAGAGGCAGTGTCAAGATACACGCTATGGGTAATATATACATAGGCGGATATGTTGAAGATGCAGATATATGGTCAGGGCAGGATATTATTATACAGGATGGTGTTAATGCAGGTGAGAACGGAAGAATCGAAGCTATGGGCAATATATCAGCAAGGTTTTTCGAGAATGCACATATTATAAGCCATAGTGATATAAAGTGTGATTATATGCTTAATACAACAGCTTTGGCATATGGCGGAATATATCTTGAGGGCAAGAGAGGTTCTGTAATAGGCGGAGATGTCACAGGCGTAAGGGGCATATGTATTAAAGCTTGTGGAAGTGAGTCTTATTCTAAGACTGTATTAAGAGTTGGTGTAACTAAGGAGATAAGCAGTGAATATGCCAAGGTGCTTATGGTGCTTAAGGATATAGATACGCAGATAGACAGATTTAATCAGGCTTTACAGAAGCTTGATATATTAAAGAAGGCAGGTTCTGATAAGTTTGATGAAACACTTAACAGAAAGCTGATGCAGTCAAAGATTGTTAAGACAGCAGAGAAAGCCAAATATGAAGAAAAAAGCCGTAATCTTTATACACTTGTAAGGGAGTCAGACAGGGCAGTTGTAAGGATTGATAAGAATATATATCCAGGAAGCCGTGTATTTATGGGCGATAAGACGTATGTTCCTAGTACTGTATTTACACATATTGCCTTAAAGAAGACTTCACAGGGTGTATTGATAAGAAATTATGATTCTATGTAGTGAGAATATATTTACAGAGGTTAGTTTATGATAGAAGAGGTTGTTTCAATAGAGCTTCCTGTACATGAGAGAATGGTTATTAAGAAGAACAGGCTCACACCGAAAGATTATAATGGCGAGCCTGTTCCAAGAATATCTATTGTTACAGGAATACACGGTGATGAGCTGGATGGACAGTATGTGTGCTACGAAGTCATAAGACGCGTTAATAATAATCTGGAAAGATTAAAAGGAATTATAGATATATATCCAGATGTAAATCCCCTTGGAATAGATACAGGTTCAAGGGGAATTCCTATGTTTGAGCTTGATATGAACAGGGTATTTCCGGGTGATAATAATGGAGCTGTGGCAGAGAGCGTTGCAGCAGGAATTGTCAATGATATAATCGGAAGTGATTTCTGTCTTGATATTCATTCAAGCAATATATTTGTAAGAGAGATGCCACAGGTAAGACTGAATGAGGAAAATGCGGAAAGGCTGCTTCCATTTGCAAAGATGTTAAATGCGGATTTTGTATGGATATTTTCATCAATAACAGTGCTTGATGCGACACTGGCATACAGCCTTAATCATCTTGGTGTACCTACTCTTGTAGCAGAGATGGGCGTTGGTAACAGAATTAACAGGGAATACAGCCAGCAGCTTATTGATGGAATATTTAACCTTATGAGTAATCTGGGAATATGGGAAATACCAGAGGCTGATAATAAAATAGCTGTCAGAGAGCCTATTATCTCAACAGAGGGAGAGGTTAATTTCCTGACAGCGAAGGAAAGCGGCATATTTGTTCCATCTATTAATTCATGTGGCAATATCCATATGGGAGATGCAATAGGCGACATAATAGAGCCAATAGAGGGAAGGATAATACAGCATATTGAATCTCCGGTTGATGGCATTGTATTCACATTGAGGGAAAATCCAGTTGTATACAAGGGAGCGCTTCTTGCGAGAGTACACGGAGGAAGAGTGTAGTGAAAAAAGAAGTTTTATATAGTCTTAAGGGAATATACAGAGAGAATTTTGAAATAGAAGGCTACAGGTTTGGGCATGGTGAGAAGTCAGCATGTATAGTCGGAGCTATGAGGGGTAATGAGATACAGCAGTTATACATATGTTCACAGCTTATAAAGGTGTTAAAAGACCTTGAAATGAGAGGTGCAATATCGCATAACCACGAGATTTTAGTGATTCCGTCAGCTAACAGATTTTCTATGAATGTTGAAAAGAGGTTCTGGCCTGTAGATAATACAGATATTAACAGAATGTTTCCTGGTGATGAAGCGGGAGATACTACCAAGCAGATAGCTGCTGCAATATTTGAAAGCAGTAAGGGCTACAGCTATGGAATACAGTTTGCAAGCTTTTATATGCCGGGAGATTTCATACCTCATGTACGTATGATGGAAACGGGGTATCAGAGTGCGAGCCTTGCCAATCTTTTTGGACTGCAGTATGTTGTTATAAGAAAGCCAAAGCCTATGGATACGGCAACGCTTAATTATAGCTGGCAGATGAATGGAACAAATGCTTTTTCGATATATACAAACAGCACAGATATGGTTGATGAAAAGTCTGCAAGACAGGCAGTATCGTCAGTGTTAAGATTTCTTACGAGAATGGGAATATTAAAATATAATAATCACAGTGGTTACATAGCAAGTGTCATTAACGAGTATGATTTATCAGCCGTTAAGACATATGATGCAGGTTTTTACAAAAGGCTTAAAGAACCGGGGGATCCGGTTGTCCATAATGAGGTAATAGGTCAGGTTATTGATCCGTGTGAGGGATATGTCAAGAGTGAGATATTATCACCGACAGATGGCATAGTATTCTTTGCACATACAGCCCCTCTTGTTATGGGTAATGAAGTTGTATACAAGATTATAAGACGTATGCATGAATAGTGTATACAATATAGAAATATACACAACATTGTTCTTGTGTCTTGTTTCTTTAGTAATGATATGATAAAATATTCTACATTCTTGTTGAAATAGTAGTGACAGGAGTACAGCTGATTAAGAAAGGAAATAATTAAAATGAGTGGCGTTAAAAAGATCGGAAGAGCACACGTTAAAAGAGTTTTTGTTGAGAAAAAGAAACCTTTTGCTGTTAATGCAAAGGAGTTACACGATGAAATCACAGGTTATCTCGGTATTAAGACAATTACAGATGTAAGGGTGCTTATCAGATATGATATTGAGAATCTTTCTGATGAGACATATAAGAAAGCACTTACAACAGTATTTGCAGAACCACCTGTTGATGATGTGTATGAGAATGAATTTAAGGCTTCAGATGATGATTTTGTATTTTCTGTAGAATATCTTCCGGGACAGTTCGACCAGAGAGCTGATTCGGCAGAGCAGTGTGTTAAGTTCCTTAATGAGAATGAAACTCCTGTAATTAAGACTGCAACTACTTATATTATATCAGGCAAGCTTACAGATGATGATAAGGCTAAGATTAAAAACCATTGTATCAATCCGGTAGATTCAAGAGTAGCTGATGAGAAGCTTCCAGATACACTTGTTACTAAGTTTGATACACCAGCAGATGTTGTTGTATTTGATGGCTTCAAGGATATGAGCGGGGACAAGCTTAAGGAATTATATGATTCACTTGGTCTTGCTATGACATTTAAGGATTTCAAGTTCATTCAGGATTACTTCAGGAATGAAGAGAACAGAGATCCATCTATGACAGAAATCAGAGTTCTTGATACATACTGGTCTGACCACTGCCGCCACACAACATTTGCTACAGAATTAAAGAATGTAGAATTTAAGGACGGATATTACAGAGCTCCTATGGAAGAAACTTACAATAAGTATCTTGCTGACAGAGCTGTTATATATAAAGACAGAAAAGATAAGTTCGTATGTCTTATGGATTTAGCCCTTATGGGTATGAAGAAGTTAAAGGCAGAAGGCAAGCTTGAAGATCAGGAAGAGTCTGATGAGATTAATGCCTGCTCTATAGTTGTTCCTGTTGAGATTGATGGAAAGACAGAAGAGTGGCTTGTAAATTTCAAGAACGAAACTCATAACCACCCAACAGAGATAGAGCCATTTGGTGGTGCTGCTACCTGCCTTGGTGGAGCTATAAGAGATCCACTTTCAGGACGTACATATGTATATCAGGCTATGCGTATCACAGGTGCGGCAGACCCTACAGTTCCGGTAGCAGATACACTTCACGGCAAGCTTCCACAGAGAAAGATTGTTACAGAAGCAGCTCACGGCTACAGCTCATATGGTAACCAGATTGGTCTTGCTACAGGTTATGTTAAAGAAATATACCACCCGGATTATGTTGCTAAGCGTATGGAGATTGGTGCGGTTATAGCGGCAGCTCCAAGAAGCGCAGTTAAGAGAGAGAATTCTGATCCAGGAGATATTATTATCCTTCTTGGTGGACGTACAGGACGTGATGGCTGTGGTGGTGCTACAGGTTCATCTAAGGTTCACACAGAGGAGTCTATAGAGACTTGTGGAGCAGAGGTTCAGAAAGGTAATGCACCTACAGAGCGTAAGATGCAGAGACTTTTCAGACGTCCGGAAGTAACTAAGCTTATTAAGAAATGTAATGACTTTGGTGCAGGCGGTGTATCAGTTGCAATCGGTGAACTTGCAGCAGGTCTTACAGTAGATTTAGATAAAGTTCCTAAGAAGTATGAAGGTCTTGACGGAACAGAACTTGCTATATCAGAGTCACAGGAAAGAATGGCAGTTGTTGTTGACCCAGCAGATGTTAAAGCATTTTTAGAGTATGCTGAAGAGGAGAACCTTGAAGCTGTTGAGGTTGCAGTTGTAACAGAAGAACCAAGACTTGTACTTAACTGGAGAGGCAAGGATATCGTTAATATTTCAAGAGCTTTCCTTGATACTAACGGTGCACATCAGGAGACATCAGTGCTTGTAGATATCCCGGATGACAAGGCTAATTACCTTGAAGCTAAGCCAGTAGATGATGTTAAGGGCAGATGGCTTAAGACACTTGCAGACCTTAACGAGTGTTCACAGAAGGGACTTGTTGAAAGATTTGATGGTTCAATCGGTGCTGGTTCAGTACTTATGCCATTTGGTGGAAAGTACCAGCTTACAGAGACACAGGCTATGGTTGCAAAATTACCGGTATTGACCGGAAAATGTGATACAGTGACTATGATGAGTTATGGATTTGACCCGTATCTGTCAAGCTGGAGTCCATACCATGGTGCAGTTTACGCAGTGCTTGAATCTGTGGCGAAAATTGTGGCAAACGGTGGAGATTACAGTAAGATTCGTCTTACGTTCCAGGAATATTTCCGCAGAATGACAGAAGATCCATCAAGATGGAGCCAGCCATTTGCAGCGCTTCTTGGAGCATATGATGTACAGCTTGGATTAGGACTTCCATCTATCGGTGGAAAAGACAGTATGTCAGGAACATTCCAGGATATCGACGTGCCTCCGACACTTGTATCATTTGCAGTGGATGTGGCAGAGCAGAAAGACATCATTACACCGGAATTGAAAAAAGCAGGTAACAAGTTAGTATGGCTCCGTGTGGAAAAGGATCAGTATGATCTTCCGGTATATGCTCAGGTAATGGATCAGTATGGTAAATTCAGAGAAGATATCCAAAACGGAAACATCGTATCCGCTTACGTATTAGACAGACACGGTATTGCAGCAGCTGTCAGCAAGATGGCATGGGTGTGAAAATTGAAAGCAATGTGGATAAGAGAGATCTGTTTGCACCTGCATTTGCTGATATCATTGCAGAAGTAGCGGCAGAAAAAGTATCAGAGCTTGCAATTACATATACAGTCATCGGTGAAGTGACAGATAAAGCGGTGTTTGAATATGGTGACGTGACAATCGAATTGAAAGAAGCAGTTGATACATGGAAAGCTCCGCTTTATCTAGATCGGAAGAGCACACGT
>OOCR01001647.1_pt1 | contig 10978 bp, 7 predicted proteins | sample 1671491 | NCBI WGS metagenome assembly OOCR01 (sample SAMN06348162, study PRJEB24527) | human gut metagenome | biome: human gut; feature: ankylosing spondylitis patient; material: feces | host: Homo sapiens | place: China | collected 2015-10
AGATTATTTACAGAACGGAATCCTTATGGAATGAAAATGAGTTAAACATCCAATTATTTCTTTTAGTTTGTGACAAAGATAGGGTTTTAGCTGCAAAACTCAATGATAACTTGATTGAAAAAAGACTGTAAACCTGTATTTTAGCAAGAATAGTCAAATAGGAATATGTTTATATATCCGGTTGCATGGATGAGATTGATCGTCCAAATTGATTGAAACTACATTTTTTTGAGTTATTTTTGTCGAATATTAAATACAAATCTCTCATTTAATGTATGATACCGATGAAAAGCAAATTATTACTCACATGTACCATCCTGTTTTTCTGTTCCTCTTTTCTGTGCGGACAGAATCAATCTTCTAAAGTGGCAAACTCTGTTGAAACGAATAATGGATGCATCCGGCACCCGTGGCAAGGAAAAAGAGTGGGATATTTGGGAGACTCTATTACAGATCCCAACTGTTATGGTGACAAGATAAAGAAATACTGGGATTTTCTGCAGGAATGGCTGGGAATCACTCCTTATGTATATGGTATCAGTGGCAGGCAATGGAATGATGTGCCCCGGCAAGCCGAGCAACTGAAGAAAGAACACGGTGGAGAAGTAGATGCTATCGTGATTTTGATGGGTACGAATGATTTTAATGACGGTGTACCTATTGGAGAATGGTTTACGGAAACAGAAGAACAAGTGATGGCAGCCCGTGGGCAAACCCAAAAGCTGGAAACCCGTAAGAAACGCACTCCTATAATGGATGGAAGCACGTATAAGGGACGTATAAACATAGGAATCAATAGACTGAAACAACTCTTCCCGGACAAGCAGATTGTGTTGCTGACCCCGTTGCACCGTTCACTGGCCAATTTTGGAGAAACGAATGTGCAACCGGATGAAAACTACCAGAACAGTTGTGGCGAATATGTGGATGCCTACGTGCAGGCTGTTAAAGAAGCCGGCAATGTGTGGGGAGTTCCCGTGATTGATTTTAATGCGGTAACCGGATTGAATCCGATGGTGGAAGAACAACTGATTTATTTCTACGATGCGGGATATGACCGTTTGCATCCCAGCACGAAAGGACAGATACGCATGGCACGAACGCTGATGTATCAGTTGTTTGCGTTGCCTGCTACATTTTAAATAGGTCGGACAGAATTCTATGAAATTGTACACTATTCTATAGCACATTTTCTACAAACTTGTAATTTTGTCTTCTATAAATAATAGAACCTATGAGACATAAACTTCTGTTTTCTTTTTTCATCTTTTTGATAGTTGCTTTACCGATTCGTAGTAAGGATTTTGTTTTGACTTCCGGTCAAACAGTTGTCATCGCTTGCAGCCCTTCTGAAGAACTGGTTGTACGAACCGCATTGGAAATGCTGGGGCGTGATATTCAGACAGTATTGTCGTCGACTACCCAAGCGAATGAGAAAACAGGTGAAATTGTGATAGGAACGGTGGGGCAGAGTGAGCTTATCAGCCGGACCGGCATAGATGTTTCTGCGCTAAAAGGCAAGAAGCAGGCTTTTCTATTATCTGTTTCTCCGGAGGGTAAATTGATCGTAGCCGGCAGTGACAAACATGGTACGGCTTATGGAATACTCGAAATATCCCGTTTGTTAGGTGTCTCTCCCTGGGAATGGTGGGCGGACGTAACTCCGGAAAAGAAGAAACTTTTTAAGCTATCTTCCAAATTCCAAAGTCTTCAGGCTCCTTCGGTGGAATATCGGGGTATATTTATTAATGATGAAGACTGGGGCTTGATGCCATGGAGCAGTCGGACCTATGAACCTTCAAAAGTGAAAGGTGAGATAGGCCCGCGTACCAACGAGCGTATTTTTGAACTCTTACTTCGTCTGCGTGCCAACACCTATTGGCCTGCAATGCACGAATGTACACTTCCTTTCTTCCTGACCAAAGGCAATCGGGAAGCTGCCAAGAAATATGGAATCTTCATCGGTGCTTCCCATTGCGAACCGATGGCTTGCAGCGCTGCCGGCGAGTGGAAACGAAGAGGAGAAGGGGCTTATGATTATGTGAATAATGCTCCGGCTGTTTACAAATTCTGGGAAGACCGTGTAAAAGAGGTGGCAGATCAGGAAATACTCTATACGTTGGGTATGCGTGGTGTACACGATGGCAAGATGCAGGGAGCGAAGACGGTGGAAGAACAGAAGGCCGTAATAGATCGTGTGTTTGCAGATCAACGCGGGTTGATTGAAAAATATGTTGATAAGGATGTAACTAAAGTCCCGCAGGTTTTTATCCCTTATAAAGAGGTACTCGACATTTATCATGCCGGATTACAGGTGCCCGATGATGTAACATTGATGTGGTGTGACGATAACTATGGCTATATCCGCCATTTTCCTACGGCCGAAGAATGCGCACGTAAAGGAGGGAATGGAGTCTATTATCATGTTTCTTATTGGGGACGTCCGCATGACCATCTCTGGTTGAGTACGATGAGCCCGTATCTGATTTTCCAACAAATGAAGCTGGCTTACGATCGAGGCATACAGAAGATGTGGATACTGAACGTCGGAGATATCAAGCCTGCCGAGTATCAGATAGAGTTGTTTATGGATATGGCCTGGAATATAGAAGCTGTGGCCTCGGAAGGAGTGACCTCTCATCTGAAACACTGGCTGGAACGGGAATTGGGAGCTTCGTGCGCAAAGGCAGTATTACCTGTGATGCAGGAACACTATCGTCTGGCCCATATTCGTAAACCTGAATTTATGGGAAATACGAGGGAAGAGGAGAAAGATCCTGTTTATCGTGTTGTCAAAGATCTCCCATGGAGTGAAAAAGAAATCAACGGACGTTTGCAGGCTTATGATAAATTGTCGGAGACAGTGGAACGGGCAGCTTCGAAAATCCCATCCGGCAGACAAAGTGCCTATTTTGAATTGGTGAAATACCCGGTGCAAGCTGCTACACAGATGAACCGGAAATTGCTATATGCCCAATTAGCCCGCCACGGAAAAGCGGACTGGGAGAAAAGTGATCTTGCCTATGACAGCATTGTAGTATTGACAAAACAGTATAACTCACTGGAAGATGGAAAGTGGAACCGCATGATGGATTTCCAACCCCGAAAACTCCCCGTATTCAATCGCGTGGAAAGAAAAACGGCTACTTCTCCGATGATGAAAGAGCGTGTAGCTATCTATAAATGGAACGGCTTGGATGGGAAGAATATCCCGAATAGTAAGACCTTGAATGCGCGGAAAGGAACTTCTGCTATTTGTGAGGGCCTGGGATATGAAAGCAAAGCGACAGGCATTGACAAGGGAGATGCACTGATGTTCTCTTTTGACAACTGGAAAACAGACTCGGTAGAGGTTGACATCCGCTTGTTGCCTAATCATCCTGTGGGAGGAGATCAATTACGTTTCTCAATATCGTTGGACGATGCAGCGCCTGAAGTGATCTCTTATGAAACGAAAGGACGGAGTGAAGAATGGAAAGAGAACGTGCTGCGCAATCAAGCCATTCGAACAGTTCGACTTCCGATATCTGGAAAGAGGTCCCACAAATTGGTAATCAAGGCATTGGACGAAGGAGTGATATTAGACCAGGTAATGCTTTATATGCCTTCGCCTATTGGTGAGTAACTGCACGGATCACGAACCATACATGATGTATCGTGGTACTGATCCATCCATAATGCTCTGCCATAATGCGGAATCTCTCTTTGAGGGATGCTTTCCGGTTCCGGGTGGTCATGCCCTCGTCCAAATAGTCAATGATTGTCAGGTGAGTGTTGTGAAGGGTATGCGCTTTCTTCATGATGCGGATGCACCAGTCGAAGTCAGCGGAGAAGCGGTACTGCAAATCATACGGCTCTACCAACGTGTGGCGGGGGAAGAATGCCTGATGGCAGACCAACATCCCTTGTTTAAAGCTTCTCCACGTTAAAGTTTCCGGAGCGGATAGCCTGCGCATACGTAGGAAATGACCGTTCTTGTCTACGATGGCGGTTTCTCCATAAAGCACATCGGGAAGTTCGTTGCCGATGATGGTATGTACCATTTGCTGTAATGTATTATCTTCGTGGAAGCAGTCGCCTGCGTTCAGAAAGCAAAGGTAATCACCGGTGGCAAGAGAGATTCCTTTATTCATGGCGTCATATAATCCTTTGTCCGGCTCGCTGACGACAGTGTGTATCCGCGAACGGTACCGGTCGATGATGGATAAGGTCTTATCTTCAGATCCCCCGTCTACGATAATATATTCGACGTGATGATAGGTTTGTGAGATGACACTTAGAATGGTGTCCTCCAATACCTTCTCAGCGTTGTATGTTACCGTGATGATTGAGAATTTCGGAGTGGGATGGACGCTATGCATATTTTCCTGTTATTTTGTTATAGATATCCGTATATCTTTTGGCAACGATACTCTCCGAATAGTTGCCCAATACTTTGCGGCGGGCTTGTTCTGAGAGTTCGCTGTATTCCGGTTCTGTCAATATCCAGTGAATGCCGTTGGCAAAATCTTCCGAAGACTTGTATTGTGCCACGTAGCCATTGTGCAGATGGTCTATCATTTCGGGAATGCCGCCTACATTGAACCCTACGCACGGCACTCCGCATGCCATCGCTTCCATAATCATGTTGGGCAGATTCTCTTCCAGCGACGGGATGGCGAAAATATCTACTGAGTTGTATATATTCACTAATTCATGCTCATTCTTGATGTAAGGAAGTGAGTGTACACGAAAGGGAAGCAGAGCCTGTAACTGTTGGGATTGGTTGCCGAATGCAACTACCTCCAATGAATCTTTCCATTCCGGATGCTTTTCTGCCAGCATTTTGCAGGACTCAATTAAATATTCGACTCCTTTCCGCTTATCGGTAATCTTTACCGAACCGAACAGAATTAGTTTTTTGTTTTGCGGCAACATACATTTCGTACGTGCCTCCTCCTTCTTTTGTGGTTTGAAGAGATTCGTGTTAATGGCGTTCGGAATATTGACAATCTCTTTTCCTGCAAGCAATGCACTACTTTGTGCTTGTTCTTTCAGCCAATGACTGCAAGTGACGAAATGAATCGGGGCATGAGCATAAAGTTCTTGTTTGTTGCGGAAAGTGCGATATGACAGATCCTTCCGGCCTCCTTCCTTATATATATAGGGGCAGTGATGGCATTCCTTCTGGTATTTGGTACATTCCCGTGCATAGTGGCAGATACCGGTAAAAGGCCACATATCATGCATTGTCCATACTACAGGCTTGCCGGATGACAATATCTTTCGGATATCTTTCAATGAGAGCATTCCCTGATTGACCCAGTGAAGGTGGATGACATCCGCCTGACGGAACTCCGGAAGTGACGTAATGTCCGTGCCGGTATTCGCTATATCTACATCAAACATATGATTCCGGTGAAAACGGTTGGCACTCCAGATGACAAGACGTTCCCACATGAATTTCCATACTTGCAACCAGCTTCTGTTCAACCCGACAACACTAATCTGGTCGGTCTGTTTGTCACGTACCAACATTTTAGCTTTGATACCGTTGTTTTTCAGCGATTCCATCAGACGGCTTGCCGCAACGGCCGGACCGCCCATCTTCTCAGAAGTATTAATAATCAGTATTCTCATTTTCTAAAGTTTGCTTGCCAACAGGCTTGTATACAGATTGATATATTGTCCGGCTACCACCTTGCCCGAATATTTAGTCATTACTTCGTTTCTCATTGCTTCCGGTGACACCCGTTCTTTCCCTTCGGTAAGTCCCCATTTTATTCCGTCGGCCAGACTTTCTGCCGACTGATAGTCAGCCAAGTATCCATTCTCCTTATGGCGGATGATGTCTGCTTGTCCGCTGTTGCCGAACGAAACAGGCAGGCAACCGCAAGACTGGGCTTCAATCAGTGTTTGTCCGAAGGTTTCGTAGAGCGAGGCGGACACTGCGACATCGGCTGCCGAATAGATTTGAGAAAGCTCCTCCGCTTGGCTTACCCAGCCCATGTAGGTATGACTGACCGGAATAGACGGGAGCACCTGCAGGGGGTATTTGATTCTTCCGAATAGTAGGAGGTGCAACTCTTTACTCCGAAAGTCTTTTCGTCGGATTAAAAGGCGAATGGCCTCCATCAACGTTGGGAATCCTTTTATCGGATCATCAATACGGGCAGCCCCGAACACGATAATCCGTTTGTCAGGAAGAGATAATGCTTGTCGGCATTCTACTTTATTAAGTATCCGGAAGTTGCTCAGTGAAAGCGTATTCGGTATCACTGTGACCGGCTTTCCTTTGAGTAGTGTGCTTTGGCGTACTTGTGAGGCGAGCCAATTACTTACTGTAACGATATTTATTCTTGCCGGAGAGAGTATGCTCTGTTTTTTCTTGAAGACGCGGTGAGACAAGTCGTTGTTCCCGGGAAAACGGAGAAAGTGGCAGTTTCCGCATTCGTTTTTGAATGATTCGCAAGAGTAGGAATAATGGCAGATGGAGGTACATTCCCACATGTCATGCATCGTCCAAACAACAGGTTTGCCGGAGGTGATGACTTGTTGAATATTGTGCAAGGACAGCATGCCCTGATTAATCCAATGCAAGTGAATGATATCTGCCTCTTTGAAAACCGGAAGCCGGGTGACATCGAACCCCGTATTGGCAATGGATACCCTAAAAAGATTCTTCCGGCTGAAAAGATTATTTGCCCAAATAATGAGACGTTCCCAGATAAACGTGAACTTTCTTTGCCAAGACTTACCGACGGTATGTACTTTATCGGAGTGGCTCGTTTTGTGCAGTACCAACATCCCGGTGTCTATTCCGGCATCGTTGAGCGATTCCATCAGACGGTTTGCTGCGATAGCCGCACCGCCTATTCGTTCTGAAGTATTGATGATTAGTACTCTCATGCGCATAAAAGTTTATGCAAATGTACGCTTTTCGTTGCAAATCTATGGTTGCTTGCGATAAGTTTTTACCGTAGTAGTTAAGATTTGCGATAATTCGCGGCTGTAATGTTCTAAATTATATTCCCGTTCTGCCAGTTTCCGACCGTTGGCTCCCATTTGCTGTGCTTCTTCAGGATGGGTGTAGAGGTAACGGATGGCTTGTTTCCATCCTTCCGTATCATTATAGTCTACATAGATACCTGCTCCTTCTTTTTCAATGTCCATTTGAAATTTAGGATTACGTGAGCAAATCACTGGGAGTCCTAATGCAAAAGCTTCTACCAATGTGGTGAGTCCCACGGTGTAGGGGTTGTCAAGGCAGCAGATGACTACTACTTTTGAATGTGCTACTTCTGTGGCGAGCTTGTGTGGGATGATACCGCCCGTGAAATGTATCCGTATGTTGGTATATGGTATATATTTTTTTAGTAAAAGCTCATAGTTCTTGTCTCCGGCGGCAGGTGTGGTAAACACATCAAGGGGAAGCCCTGTTTCGGCAAATGCTTTTAGCAAGGTGGTGAAGTCACGATTCTCTTTCCCAGTAGTGATAAACGTCTTTTCCGGTTCTTCTTCGTTTGCGGTTGGAAGGTGCTGTCTCAGATAGTCATAGAAATCAAGGTCGGCTCCCCAATGTATAAGGTGCAACTGACCGGCGTTGACTTTGCCTGATTTTAAAGAGTCCTCAATTAACGTCTGACTGAAAAAGAACATTTGATCGATACCTCTATAATAAAAGCGGGAAATCAAATTCTTCAGTTTGTTGGAGTTTCGGACTACGGCTTGATGGTGCCAGATAGCAATGGGTTTGCGGTACAATCCGAACGCACGTAAGAAGATAATAAGCTCTAGTCCGTAAAAGGAGGTACCATACAAAAGGTCGTACGGTTCTTTGCAACGTATGATTTCGAAGAAATTGTAGAGTGAGAACCGTATACGGGATGCGAAATGACGGTAATGGTGGAGTATCGGGTGAATACCGTGTTTACTGAAATGAGTGAGCCCATATAATATATGTCCGGGGTGTAAATGGTTCTTCCATTCGTCCAATGCTTCTTGTATGGGGCGTGTGTGATAATAGTATATTTTCATGCGCCGAAGTCTCCTTTCAAGGTACGTTTAATTCGTCGAATCGCTTTGGCCATAAAGCAATTTGTGCGGTGGTAATAGCGTGCGAATGCTTCTCTAGCTTTTTCATTTTCTTCTATTGGCGACCATTTTTCTATTGGGAGCGGTTTCATCCATAAGGTGGAACTGTATAAACCTCCACCACCGCAGTTGGTGCCGCTTCCATCGAAACCGATGTTCTGAATAAGTGAACGTCCGGTGTTTAACGAGAGGATATCTGCTAAAAACAGGCTGGCATTCCAGCGGATGGCCCATGAATTGTTTTTTCCCTCGATTTGGCGCCTCAGCATTCGCGTGAAAGGATAATTCCCGTTGAGGTCAAATCTCCGTGTGAGGTTACGTTCTTCCAATTGGCGGAGCAGCTCTTTCCCGTCGGGATTGAAATATTTCCATGCTCTGTCCCAAGTAGCCCACCCCCAACTTCCGGTAAACTTGATAAGAAATGTATCGGGTAGGGAAGGGTCGTTGGTGAAATCACAAGCTTGTATGTGACCGACGCGTGGCTCGTCTTTGTAAGTCTCAAGTGCATCGTTCATAAATTGTAGGAAGTAAGGTGCTGTAATCAAGTCGTCTTCCATTACGATAACCCGCCCGAAGCGGTTGACTTGTGTGGTAACTCCGTCAATGATATTACGCGCAAGTCCCCAGTTCTTTTCCCGTTCGATGAGGGTAATGCTCTTAAATCCTGTTATCTTATGGATATAGTTGCGGACTTCAGCTACAGCTGCCTCGTCTGTGTCCTTGCGGGCTGCATCGGAATAGATGTAGAGCTTACTTTCGGCAGCGAGTGTGTTGTTTTGAAGTGTCTCCATCGTTTGTTTTAAATGTTCCGGACGATTGTACACGAACAGCAATATGGGAGCGTATTTTGTCATTATGTTATTTGGTTTTTGTTACTAGTTCAATAATTTTGCTGCCGAAGTACTGCCAAGCGTTTTCATCGAGAAATTGCCTATATCCAACTAGTGAGGCTTTTTCTTTTTTATAGTCTGAGAGGATGACGGCAATATCATCCAGACTTTTAAATGTGTGGACGTTTAATAGACTGTTGTGGCTGTAATCGATGAATGATCCGGTGGCTGGTCCTATTACCTTTGCCCCGAAAGAAAGGGAATCCATTAATACTCCCGAACTTAATACAGAATCGGGACAGTAAGGAATGAGTACAAAACGGGAGCAGGCTACGTAATTACTTAGCTTTTCAAACGATGGACTTTCAGGGATGATTTTGACATAATCAGGTGCTTTGTCCTGCAATTCTTTCAACAAAGAGGCGGAGGCACATCGTCCGATAATGCAGACATTGGGGTGTTGCTCCGGATGGTTACGTAGGTATGAAAGATATTCATGTATACCTTTATAGCGTGAGATAGTACCCCATATCAGCAAATCATAAAGAATATTATTCTCGGCAGGTAACTGTCGGGGAAGTCGATTGATGGTAGGATGGTGCAGAAAATGAACTTTTCCGCTGGCTTGCGGATATCTCTGCCGGATGATTTCCAGCCCTTCGGTAGCGTGTGTAAGTATTAAATCCGCTTTCCGGACGATGAAACGCATGAGGAATTTTTTCATGCCTGTATACCCGTCATTGTGTGGTTTTTTGTTGTGCAGTACCCATACGATTTTCTTCTTTGCCAATTTGAGTACTGTTACGAAACAGATTGCCGTGACAGCTTGTAAAAGTCCGTATTTGAAATCAGGAATACTTTCAAACCAATTGAAGATTATCACGTCTCCCCATCGTTTGGGAGGCAATATGCTAAGAAGCGGGTTTCGGTGTGGAGGATTGATAACAGAACTTTCTCCTTCACGGTTCAAGGAAGCGATGAAATTCTCTATATAGGGATTGTTTTTTTCGTTAGGGTTTTGCCTTAAACGCGGAAATACAGTAAATGTTATCATATTCCTAAGTCATTAATGGATGGCAAATTTACTACAATCTCGGATAAAATACAAGGGAGTGAAAAAAGACTTGATGCATGATTGTAAAAAACGTGTATGGGGATAAAGTTGTTTATGCTGAATGCAACAGACGCAACAGGCTTTCAGAATTCCAATAATACTGCCTGTCTTCATATACCGAATTGTTCGGATGGTATATTTCTGCCTGAATGGATAGTTGCTGACAGCTTGAAAATATCTTTTTGTAACATTGCGCTGTGAGTGGTTGCTTAGGCTTTTCAGAGCAGTTTGTAGTCCTTCCCATGCATTGTATTTTTGTTCCGTATGGTAGGAAGTGGCTTGAGGATGTCTACGCCAATAGACCAGTCCTTCGTCAATGAACTCTATTGGTCCGGAGACAACGGCAGCCAACATTAGCAAGGAGTCATAGGAGATGTTATTCTCTTGTTTCACAGCTTGCTGGAAAATGGGTAGGATATTGCGGTGGAAGAAACATTCGTGTCCCGGGACATATGGTTTCATTAATAGATAAAGCTCGTTGTAAAGTACATTAGATTTGTTTTTTTTCCCCATGGTCTGTTGAATATCCGTGGTGAATAGGTAAGAGTTATGAAAAAGTAGAGAATGATTTGTTGCGTGGTTCATCAGAATCTCTATCTTATCCGGTCGCCAGATATCATCTTGGTCGGAAGAGGCGATATATTCACCTTCAGCTTTGGCGAAGGCGGATGAAAAATTGTAATTGAATCCTAGTGGTGCCTCGTTAATATAGAGTTTGACACGTGGGTCTCGTTTTTGATATGCTTCAATAATTGTTACTGTACGATCGGTAGAACAATCGTCTTGTATGATCAGTTCATGGATGGGATAGGTCTGGCACAATATAGAATCTATTTGCTGTTCAAGATATTTATCTCCGTTATAGGTACACATAACGACTGAAATGGAAACCGGTGAGCTCGGATTAATATTCATATTTTTGAATTTGTGTAAATACTGTCTGCAAAAATAGCCAAAGAAT
>OOCR01001656.1_pt1 | contig 10898 bp, 7 predicted proteins | sample 1671491 | NCBI WGS metagenome assembly OOCR01 (sample SAMN06348162, study PRJEB24527) | human gut metagenome | biome: human gut; feature: ankylosing spondylitis patient; material: feces | host: Homo sapiens | place: China | collected 2015-10
TCGAACCCCTCGGCCCGCGGTGCTTCCCGGGCTGCAATATTACAACGCTTTTCGCTTGATAACAAGTCGTTTGATCGGCCTGGAACGGCCTCCATGCGACATACGTCGAAAGCATCCGAAGGGATACTATCTTCGCTCCGCGAGATGAATGACAGCCCTCCTGCTATCATGCGATGACAGCTGTCTGTCACGGATGTACTGCTATCGATGAAGTACTGCTATCATGGACGTATATCCATCATAGCTCCGATTCATTGCACGAAGTAATTCATTCACTGACTTCATTCCGTCACGGACGCAAGTCATTCACGATACGCATCAAACTTCGTTTTGCCGATTATCTCCGTAACGACCAAAGCGAGCGGCCCGATAAGGGCCGCTCGCTCCGTTACCGTGCCGTCGGAGTCGGTATGCAGCCGGCTTCGTGCTCAACGGCGGGGTAATCTTCTTTTCCTCGTGTCGATCCGTCCGAGACCTCGACGACCTGTTATTCGGCCGAAGCCGCCGACGCCAGCCGCTCGCCGAAAGCCTCCATCGCGCGGCCGATGACCGTCTCGGAGAATTTGGCGTAGTGGCGCGTCATGTTGGTGTTCGAGTGCCCGAGAATCTTGGCCAGCACGTCGATCGGCATTCCGTATTCGACGGCCATGCAGGCGAAGGTGTGGCGGGCCACATGCATAAGTAACAGGAAAGCAAGCGATAACAAAAATGAGTAGATAAAACTTAAATGGTTGGTATTTAGCATATTCGCTGAATTCTGCCAAATGAGTAAAACGCAAAAAAAGGTAATTTATAGTATTCGTTCAGTTACCAAAGCGTTAGCTGTCCAGTTACCGAAGCATACAGGTAACGCAATGAGGAGTACAGAATCTATCACGATGGGCTATTATTCACTGGTCGTCAATGTTTTGCATATCTAAGAGCGCTTATAAATTAGGTAATTTTGCCATTAAAGAATAAGCGTATGAAAGTAGAAAAATTCAAGGTGTTGCTCTACCTGAAAAAGAGCGGTCTTGACAAGTTCGGAAAGGCTCCAATTATGGGACGAATAACGGTGAACAACACGATGGCGCAATTCAGTTGCAAGCTGTCATGTGCTCCAGAGTTATGGAATCCACGGGAGAGTCGGTTGAATGGAAAAAGTAAAGAAGCGGTGGAAACCAATGCAAAAATCGACAGGTTGCTATTGGCTGTAAACTCTGCCTTTGATTCTCTCGTGGAGCGGAAAAATGATTTTAATGCAACGGATGTAAAAGAAATGCTTCAAGGCAGCAAAGATACCCAAATGACATTGCTCAAGCTGTTCGACAGGCATATCGAGGAAGTGAAGTCCCGTGTGGGGATAGACATATCCCACCGTACACTTCCAAACTATATTTATACCCGTAACCGTCTTGCAGAATTCATAAATTGCAGATTCAAGGTGTCAGACCTTGCCTTTTGCCAGCTTAATGAACTGTTTATACGTGAATTTCAGGAATATGTAGTAATTGAGAAACGACTGGGAGTCCAGACTGTGCGTCACTATTTGGCCATACTGAAAAAGATTTGCCGTATCGCGTTCAAGGAAGGACATTCGGACAAGTCCTATTTTGAACACTACCAGCTGCCAAAACAGAAAGAGACACCACCGAGAGCATTGAGCAAGGATGATTTCGAAAAAATAAGAGATGTAGAGCTTACCGGCTGCCGCCCCGAACACTCTATTGTCAGGGATATGTTTCTTTTCGCCTGCTACACCGGAACTTCATATGTTGACGTAGTTGCAATTACTCCTGATAACCTATCCAAGGATGATCAGGGAGCGCCATGGTTGAAGTACCGAAGAGGCAAAAACGGACAACTGTGCCGTGTCAAGCTGTTGCCGGAAGCCGTGGTTCTTATTGAAAAGTACAAGGATGAGACAAGGGCTACCTTGTTTCCTGTCATCCCCTACCAGGCTTTGAAGTGGTGTCTTACAAGCATCAAAATGAAAGTCGGGATAAAAGGCCGTTTGTCATACCACATGGGGAGACATTCGTTCTCGACCCTTATGACATTGGAAAACGGTGTGCCGATTGAAACTGTCAGCAGGATGCTGGGACATGCGGATATAGGTACAACCCAAGTATATGCCCGTGTGACTCCCAAAAAACTTTTTGAGGACATGGACAAATATATCGAGGCGACAAAAGACCTGAAACTGATTCTATAACTCTTAAAATATTTAAACAATGCGAAGTACATTTTCAATTCTCTATTATATTAACCGAGGCAAGGTCAAAGCCGACTGGACAACAGCCATCATGTGCCGTATCACGATTGACGGCAAGAGCAGTGTATTTACTACCGGATATTATTGCAATCCTGAATGCTGGAATACCAAAAACGGAACGGTAAAAGATGGCAGGACAAACGGTCTTCTTGCGAACCTACGGGCAAGGCTTGAAACTTCTTACATGAACCTGTTAAAGGAAACGGGTATGATAACTGCTGAAATGCTGAAAAACGAAATAACATGTGTAGGGACTGTTCCTGTAACTCTTTTGAAAACCGGAGAAGAAGAACGCGAAAGGTTGAGAATCCGTTCCGTAGCGATAAATTCTACCTCATCTTACCGTCAGTCCAAGTCTACTCAGGCATACCTGCACGAATACCTGCTTTCTATGGGGATGAATGACATAGCTTTTGAAGACATTACAGAAGATTTCGGTTGGGAATACAAACTATATCTGAAGGGTAAAGGTTGCGGTGCGAGTCACATCAACCACTGTCTTACATGGCTGAACAGACTGATATATATTGCCGTTGACAGGGAGGTTCTCCGTTTCAACCCGCTTGCGGATGTACCTTACGAGAAAAAGCCTACAGGTAAATTGAAACATATAAGCAGGGCTGAGTTGCAAAGGATTATGGAGCAGCCTATGCCGGAAAGATTGCAGGAACTTACCCGCAGGGCTTTCATATTTTCCTGCTTCACCGGATTGTCTTACGTTGATGTTAAACGGCTCTATCCTTCACATATTGAAACGACTTTAGACGGAAGAAAGTACATCCGTATCAACCGTAAAAAAACGGATGTGGAGTCATTCATACCTCTTCATCCCATAGCTGAACAGATATTGGCTATGTATAACACAACGGATGAAAGCAACCCCATATTCCCATTGCCAAAACGTGACATGTTATGGTACTGCATACATGAAATAGGCATCGTGGCCGGTATAAAGGAGAATTTGAGCTATCACGCCAGCAGGCATTCGTTCGGCACTTTGATGCTTTCTGCAGGTGTCCCGATAGAAAGTATAAGTAAAATGATGGGACACACGAGTATTAAAACGACACAAGGATATGCCAAAGTAACCGATGATAAAATATCCGAGGACATGGACAAGCTGATTAAACGAAGACAAGAGCAAAAGAACAATCCCGGACAGTCGTCCGTTCCCTCTGCCGTCCATAGAAGTTAGTACAGACTCTATTGAAAGCGAAAAGGTCAGGCGGCTTTGCCGTTTCGGGCTGAATACGCTCTGAAAGAGGAAGATTCAGCCCGAAACACTTTTCCCTTTCACGTCTGTACAATGGACGATGACGGCTATGGAAACAAACGACTGACGGAAAAGAATCGTCAAAAAAACAAGAATCTGACCTAAATGGCTAATACAGCCTATTCAAATTTCATTCAAAATATAAGAAACGCCATTTTTATAAGACAACAGAAAATGGTGGCAAACGGGAAACTGCACTCCCTCCTGAAAATAATCTTTTTATCTTGCTGGTGTTTTTTGGAATACCGAGTTCGCTTTGCTGGGATATCGCATTTTACCCAAAGGGAAGGTGCTGCCCGTTTCTGTAATTCTGTTGACCACTTTATTATCTTGATAGATTAGTGACCAACCGACCATGACACTAGCCAACAATTGGTCAAACCAACCAACCGATCATTGTTTGTTGGATGCATCAGATAATATAACCAATATCAAACAAGCATTATATCAAAAAAAATTCGTCTATTTTCAATTGTAATTTCGATGCTTAAATTTTATGTTCAAGCGAACATAGGAACATAGCAAGTTGTGTTTTGGGGCACCCGAAATATTTCTGGCGTCCCAAAACTACTTACTAAAATATTTCCTTCCAAAGTCGGGAAATAACGATGAAAATAGATGCGAAAGCATAGCATACGGTTCAAATAAAATTTGTAACTTTGCCAAATAATGTCAAGACGCAAAAAGGTAAGGTTATGTTTTCGGAACACATTAAAGAACTTCGCATCCAGAATCAGATGCCACAGAGACAATTAGCGGCAGCTTTAGATATTGATACTGCAACTTATTGCAAAATAGAAAAAGGAGAGAGAAGAGCCAAAAGAGAACAAGTTTCTATTTTATCCAAACTGTTTAATGTTAACACGGAGCAGTTGTTGATTTTATGGCTCGCTGATCAAGTATCAGCGGTAGTATCAAGCGAACAGAGAATCGCTCCTCAAGCTTTATCTCTTGTCGTTGAGACATTAAAACAAGATATATAATATGGCTAAAGTAAAATATGAAATGGTTGACCCTGATTTGGCTTCTGCTATATTAGCAGAAGCTAAGTCCATTTACGGTCTTAAAACTTACATCAGTCTGTTTAGCAGTGCCGGTGTGGGATGTTATGGCTTTAAAGAAGAGGGGTTTTACTGCATAGCGACAGTAGAGTTATTGGAGCGAAGACTGAAAATACAGTCTTATAATCATAAGTGCGTATATAAGAGCGGTTATATCTGTGGGGATATGACATTGCAAGAAACTAAAGATAAGGTTTCCAAAGAACTTGCCCTTTGGAAAAGAGGGTATAATATTACAGATTTAGATGTTCTCATTGCTACCCCACCATGTCAAGGGATGTCGGTTGCCAATCATAAAAAGAAAGACGAATTAAAGCGAAATTCTTTAGTCGTTGAATCTATCAAAATGACCATGCATATCAAGCCTAAATTCTTTATTTATGAGAATGTTCGTGCTTTCTTGAATTCTGTGTGCACCGATATTGATGGTCAAGATATAACTATAAAAGAAGCGATCGACAAGAATCTTTCAGGAGACTATAACATATCGTATCAGGTTCTCAATTTTAAAGATTATGGGAATCCATCAAGTCGTACTCGTACTCTCGTTATCGGCGTAAGAAAAGATATGAAAGAAATTACGCCGTTTGACTTATATCCAGATAAACAACCAGAAAGAACTTTGCGTCAAGTTATAGGGCATCTTCCGTCTTTGAAGAAAATGGGAGAAATATCAGCTAACGATATTTATCATAATTTCAGAAAATATTCGCCACACATGGAGGCTTGGATTGCTGATATTAAAGAGGGACAATCTGCGTTTGACAATACGGACATATCAAAAATTCCGCATACAATCAAAAATGGTGTCGTTGTATATAATGCTCAAAAAAACGGTGATAAATATACTCGTCAGTACTGGGATAAGGTTGCGCCATGCATTCATACACGCAATGATATTATGGCGAGCCAAAATACAGTGCATCCGACGGACAATAGAGTATTCAGCATTCGTGAGGTAATGCTGATGATGTCTGTACCACCTTCTTTTGCATGGACTGACATTCCTTTTAAGGAGTTAAATGCTTTTTCAGAAAAGCAAAAACAAGACTTCCTTAAAAGGGAAGAAATGAACATTAGACAAAATTTGGGAGAGGCTGTGCCAACAGTCATTTTTCAGCAGATTGCTCATAAAATTCGCACTGTTCTAAGTAAACCGATAACATCAGAGCAAGACATAAAATCTCTTATTGATAGAAAAAAACTAACTACACCAGCCTGCTTATTGAAGTATATCAAAACGGCTGCCCATCGTGGTTTTGCAGATTTGTCTAAAATTGCAGAACTGGCAAACGCACAAAGAGAAGACAATGCAGCCTATTACACAAGACAGGATATTTGTTTCTCTATTGTTAAAAAATTGCCGGAAGCGAAAGAATATACAGAACTGAATATATTGGAGCCTTCGGTCGGAGTTGGTAATTTTTTACCTACCTTGATTCAAAAGTATTCAGGTGTTCCTGTGGTAAATATTGATGTTGTGGATATTGATGCTGTAAGCATTGATATTTTGAAAGAATTGGTAAACAAGATAAATGTCCCCGACAATGTGCATATCAATTATATTAATGCCGATTTCTTGTTGTATGAATTCGGTAAGCAGTATGATATTGTAGTAGGTAACCCCCCGTATAAAAAGCTGACTAAAGAAAAAGAATTGCTATCCAAGTATAAATCGAATATCTATAATAAAGACACTAATAATATATTCTCATTTTTCATAGAAAAAGCAATGAGAATAGGAAATGTCGTATCATTGATTGTACCTAAAAGCCTAATCAATGCTCCTGAATTCAATTTGACCCGTTCATTGATGAAAGAAAAGAGAGTGTCGCATATTATAGATTTTGGAGAGAAAGGATTTAAAGGAGTTAAGATTGAGACTATCTGCTTTATTCTTGACACACATAAAAAACCAAGCAATACGATTGTCGAATCTTACATAACAAGTACTGTATCAGCTCACGAACAGAAATATTTAATGGATGACAAATTTCCGTATTGGCTAATCTATCGAAATAATGAGTTCGATGAAGTGGCAGACAAGATGGATTTCAATGTGTTCAGAGCATATAGAGACAGAGTGATTACCAAATCAATAACAAAGAGTAGTGGAAAAATAAGGGTGCTAAAATCAAGAAATATAGGAAACAACGAAATTATCAATATCCCTGAATATGACAGCTATATTGATGATGTTAATGGTTTAGATGTTGCAAAATACCTAAATCAGACAAATTGTATTCTATTGCCTAACCTAACATATAACCCACGTGCTTGCTTCTTGCCAAACGGATGTATAGCAGATGGTTCTGTCGCAATTCTTACATTGGTGAATGGCAATGATGTTGTTTCTAAAGACGATTTAGCATTTTACGCTACAGATAACTTTACGCGATTTTATGCGATTGCACGTAATTTGGGAACGCGCTCTCTCAATATAGACAATAATTCTGTTTTCTTTTTTGGAAAACTTAAATCTCAACGAGTATGAGAAATGTTATAAATGAATATCTTAGCCAATTCGACTTGGATATACGAAAGTCTCATGACGCAAGATATGTAGATCAGAAGTGTACTCCCGATATTGTATGCTTTATGGCTGATTGTGTTATGAATATGGTCGCCACTAAACCTGTTTTCGTAATCAATGATGTATGGGGTACTCAGTATTTTATCCAAAATTCCAGAGTGATATTCAATAAGCCTTGGGCTAACGACAAGAAAGCATATAATGAATACAACAAAGTCCTTTCGCAGCCACTCAAGTTGTTAGCTTATGCTCACATTTTGAATGTTGAAACAGTAAACGGTTCGCTTACATTCTCTGTCGCCAACGAGGATTTATTGGATTATATTTCAAGAAAAGACCGTAACGCATATAACTTCTTATATTGTTACTTTGTGAAAGTTCTGTCCGATAGTGGCTTCATGAAATATTTTGAAGAATATGCAGAAGATAGCATTAATAATCCAATTGCGGCAAGAGATAAAATTTATGACAGGTATTTCAGATTAATAAATGGAAATACTCCGTCCCATTCTCGATTGGATATTAGGCGTATGTTTCATAAGGTTTTCAATGTGTACGCAGCCGAACATCATCTGTATGGCAGCAATGGTAAGATTACATATTACTCTGATTTAATGTACAACAAAAAGAATTGGCGTGATATGGACAAGGATAAGACCGTAACACGTCAGGAGGCTATAACAGCAGAAAAGAAAGAAAAGCAAGAGGCAATAAATACATATTATGTTCAGAAAGCAATCGCTTTGATTCGTAAAATCCAAAAAGTCAGCGAGGTTAATGATAGCTGGGGTAATGGAGAAGCTACGCAGGTTCATCATATATTTCCAAAATCACAATTTCCACAGATTGCTCATTATGTTGAAAATCTGATATTACTGACTGCGACCCAGCACAATACAAAAGCGCATCCAAACAACAAGACTCAGCAGATAAATAAAGACTATCAATTAGTTTGCTTGTTGGCTAAAGCTGATACAATTGAAAGTTCATTACGACTCGTTGGAGATAAATATTACCGAAAGGAATCATTCGTATATGTGATAAATACAGGATTAGCGACTGATTTTAGCACTAGTCTGACTTTCAATGAAATAAAAACAAAATTAGTGCACATATACAATGCTGCGTAACAATTGTTGATAGGAAATGATATGGCAGACGGTAAAATAAAAGTAAATATTGAGTGTCAGCAGATTGCTCCATTAGAAAAATTGCAAAGAGAAATTCATCTTGGTTCATTGAAGATGGGGATTTTTGCAAACAATGGTTGTGGAAAAACATTCATAAGTAGATTATTCCGACTTATAGACCATTCTAATCAGGCTTTAAGTTTGGATGAGAATGGTTATAGCCCTACTGATTCTTTAATTAGGTTTGGCTGTAACTTTGGACATTTTGCTTTTAAAATTACCAACAAAGAGGGAGATATAGTTGAAGATATATCATTTGATATTAAAGAAAAGAGTATTCCAACTCTGCCAAATTCTCATTATTTATATCATGTATTCAATCAAGATTATGTTGAAGAAAATATCCGGGTGCTAAATTATGAAAAAGATTCAGATATTCAGGGATACATTTTAGGAAAAGCAAACATTGATTTGACTGATGATGAAAACAAATTGAAGAAAATTCAGGAGGAAGGGATTATATTGAGGAGTCAAATTGAAAAAAACATTCAAACCTATCTGACAAAAAATATTGATTCAATTAGAGATATAAAACGATTACAAGAGTATAAAGATTTATTAAACATAGAGGCGATCTTAAGCTCTATCAATCAAGAAAAGTGTAGTTGTTCGAAAACTGTTGATAATTTGCTTGCTGATTACAATAAGGTTAAATCTACACCAGAGAATCTTGACGATATATTATTGATAGACAATGTGTCTATTGATGTCAACTTTATGCAAACAATAGTAAGTGATTTAGATAAACAATATAATCTCAGTTCGTTTTCGGGTGAATTCAAGGCTAAAATCAAAAGTAAACAACATTTCATAGAAGAGGGTGTCAGGCTATTTAAGGGCAACCGTTGCCCTTTTTGTGAGCAAGAATTAGCTAATGATTCTCTAGCATTGATTGATAGATACACACAGTTTTTGACTGATTCAGAATCCCAAACGATAAAACTATTTCAGGATTATAGCAAACAATTACAAAATTATATTTCTTTATTGTTGAATATCGAAAATACGTTAAGCCAAAGAGCGAATTTGTACAATGAATATAAGACTAAATATATTCCTGCATTAGAAAACGATAATTTTGAAAGCGTTGCTATCATTACGTCAATTAAAGATAGCATTCAGCTCCTGATAGAAGCCATTTGCAAAAAAATTGAGGCTATAAACATTTCGATTAAAGTTAGTGATGATGTCATAGAAAATATTGAGAAATACATAATGACATTAAATCGTCTGATTGAAAGTAATAATAAGAAGATACAAACTATCAATCAAAAGAAAAATAAAATTGGAGAGGAAAATAAAAATATAAGAAAAGCCATATGTAAATCGGCTTACGCATATTTAGTTGAACTATGCAATAAGGATGTCCTAAAAATTTATGAATTAAGAAAAGAGTATAAAGAGCTGAATGAGGATATCTCTAAAAGAAAAGAGGCTGAAAAAGTTAGTAAAAAGAAAAAAGTATATGAAACCATAAAGGATGTACTTGACTATTTCTTTTCTGGAAAATATACTTTGAGTGAGAATGATTTTCATCTAATTCTTAATAGTACAACATTAAATAAAGGACAAGTCAAACGAGTTCTTAGTGAGGGTGAAAAAAACATTATTGCATTCGCCTATTATTTGGGAGATGCACACTTAAAAATAGAAAAAGAAGATGACTATAAGAACTTGTTTTTTGTGATAGATGATCCGATATCAAGCATGGATTTCACATATGTTTATACTATGAGTGGAGTGATTCGCGATATAAAACAAATACTTAAAAAAATTGATAGGGAAAAATTTATTATTTTGACACATAATAATGATTTTATGAGGATATTATGTGCAAATAATATCGTAGAGAAGAAGTTATTACTACGTAATAGCGAACTTGTTGATCTTAATGAAAATTTCACGGTACCATATATAAGTCACCTGATAGATGTTTATAAAATTGCGCGTAAAGGAGAAAAAGCGAATCATACTACAGCAAACTCTATAAGGCATATAATAGAAACTTTAACGAAGTTTCAAAATATAGAGGTCTCAAATGATAGTATTGCAGAATACATAAAGGATAACATACCCAGCGATAAGAAATCATATACATTTATTAATGACTTATCTCATGGTGGATGGAGAAACGAACAAACACCTCTAACAGATGAAGATTATAAAGAAGTATGTGAAACAATTATAACTCACATTGAAACGTTGTTTCCAAAACAAATAAAATACTGTGAGAAGTTTTAGTCATACGCTTGTATTCATTGGAAATAAATTTCTAAATTTGCACCTAAGTAGAGTCATTTGACAGTAAAAACACCGCAAAACGCTGAAAATCGCACGGTTGCCAAGGGACATTCATTAAATAGGGATATTCAGTAAATGTCCCTAAATATTACAAAATCAGCCAACTAATTCATACACAAAACATTGCGAATTAGTTGGCTTTTTTGTATCTTTAGGTATTCCCCCGAAAATAAGGTTTGACGGCCAAAACGGGGGAAATATCCAAACTAATAAGATATGGCAAAGATAGTGAATATTTCAGAAATTCACCCTACTTTGGGTTTTACAGAATTTGATATTCTGGAAA
>OOCR01001689.1_pt1 | contig 10716 bp, 10 predicted proteins | sample 1671491 | NCBI WGS metagenome assembly OOCR01 (sample SAMN06348162, study PRJEB24527) | human gut metagenome | biome: human gut; feature: ankylosing spondylitis patient; material: feces | host: Homo sapiens | place: China | collected 2015-10
TTAAAATTAATTAAAATTTTCTAGCTTATCCTTGCCAATAAAAAAGCCATTATCTATAATGAAAAAATGTATTAAATATTTTTAAAGGAGTATCTTTTATTTATGATAAATTTAAACAATCTCTTAACTGAAAAACGCAATCCTTATACATTAAATATTGATAATGTATCCACTTTAGAAATGTGTATGCTTCTAAATGAAGAAGACAAACGCGTAGCTATCGCTATCCGTAATGTATTGCCACAGATTGCTATAGCTGTTGATGAAATCACCTCTCGCCTCAAAGACGGCGGTCGTTTATTTTATATCGGTGCTGGCACATCAGGTAGACTTGGCATCTTAGACGCTGTGGAATGTCCACCAACTTATAGCACTGACCCTGAAATGGTACAGGGAATTATCGCAGGTGGTTATAATGCAATCTTCAAAGCTCAAGAAGGTGCAGAAGATTCTTTTACTCTTGCTCAAGAAGATTTACAAGCAAAAAATTTATCCGCCAAAGACTGTGTTGTCGGTATCGCAGCCAGCGGTAGAACTCCTTATGTAATCGGCGGATTAGATTTTGCCAATAGCATAAATGCCTTGACTATCGCTATCAGTTGCACTAGTAATAGTGAAATCAGCTCCCATGCTAATATTGCTATCGAAGCTTTGACTGGCCCAGAAGCAATCACAGGTAGCACACGCATGAAAGCAGGTACTGCCCAAAAAATGATTTTAAATATGCTCTCTACTTGTACCATGATAAAATTGGGCAAAGTCTATAGTAATTTAATGGTTGATGTAAAATCATCTAATAAAAAACTCGAAGAAAGGGCAAGACGTATATTAATGGAAGCTACTAATTGCGACCGACAAACTGCTATTGATACTTTAGCCATCACTCAAGGCAAAGTAAAACCTGCAATTTTAATGCTACTTGCCAATATTTCCTATGAAGAAGCACTCTCTAGCTTAAATAATAATGAAGGTTTTATCTCCAAATCATTAAATAGTATGAAAAAATAATTGCGAGGTTTCTATGAATTTACAACAAACAGCTTTTGCTATCTATGAACTTATGAAGTCATTTTCTATCTTAAAAATAACTAATTGTATGACTAGACTTCGCTTACAATTAAACACAGAAGATATCGCTAATTTACCCTTAAAAGAATTAAAAAATATTCCCAATGTCTTAGGCGTAAACTTAAATGATAATGAACTACAAATCATCTTAGGCCCTGGAAAAGTAAATGAAGTAACGGCTGAATTCAAAAAATTATATGCAAATAAAAATCTTGAAACTAATGCTCAAAATACAAATCAAGATACAAATAACAATCAAAAACAATTTGGCAATGCCGAAGAACTTCATCAACAAATCCGCAAAAAAAATGCTACACCTTTTAAATTATTATTGAAACGCATTTCTAATATCTTCATGCCACTTATACCTGCATTTATCGCTTGCGGTTTAATCACAGGATTATTAAATATCGCTTTTAAAATTGATCCTACACTTACAAACTACCCTGCAATCCAAGTTTTACAAATAGCAGGAAATGCTGTATTTTTCGGCTTAAATATCTTTGTCGGCATCAACACCGCCAAAGAATTCCACGCTTCTCCTATGCTCGGTGGTACTATGGCAGCCATCATTACACACCCAATGCTCAACAATATCAGCCTATTTAATATAGATTTACTCGCAGGTCGTGGTGGTATCGTTGCCGTCTTATTAGTAGTAGCTTTCTCCTCATGGTTAGAAAATAAATTGCACAAAATCGTGCCAAAAATTTTAGATTTATTCTTAACACCACTACTTGTAATTTTAATCGCCACTTTCCCTGCTCTATTCATCTTACAACCTATCGGCGGTATAATCGCTGAGACTATCGGCGTACTCGTAACATCTGCAATCAATTCTGGTGGTGCTATCACTGGCTTTATCATCGGCGGTATCTTCTTGCCACTCGTTATGACTGGTCTTCACCAAGGACTCACACCTATTCACGCCGAACTGCTCAATCAATACGGCGTTACTATCCTTCTGCCTATCTTAGCTATGGCAGGCGCAGGACAAGTCGGTGCTTCTATCGCTGTATATCTCAAAACTAAAAATCAAAAACTAAAACAAACCATAGCTTCTGCCCTTCCTGTCGGCTTCATGGGCATTGGCGAACCTTTGATTTACGGTGTAACCTTACCACTTGGCAAACCATTCATCTCCGCTTGTATCGGCGGTGCTTTCGGTGGTGCAGTGCAAGCATTTTTCCATGTAGGTGCTACCTCCATTGGCTTATCCGGTCTACCACTTACAGCAAGTACAGACAAAATGCTTTGCTATTTAATCGGACTTTTCACAGCTTATATTTTCGGCTTTATCGCCACATTAATAATCGGCTTTAACGATCCTATTGAGGAGTGATATTTTGCAAAACGGCATTTCCATTTATCTTGGCTTAGATAATACATTAGAAGAAAATTTAAATTTAATTCATCTAGCCCATAAATATAATCTCAATCGCATTTTTACCTCATTTCATATACCCGAAACAGATATTTCCCATTTTCAACAAGATTTACAGACAATTTTAAAACTCACACAAAAATATAATATGGAAATAATCTGTGATGTATCGCCAAACACTTTAGCTCTATTAAATTTAGATACATTAAATATCCAAGAATTAGCCACTCTTGGCATAACTACACTTCGCTTGGACTTTGGCTACAGTGCCGAGCAAATAGCCCAATTAAGTCATCAAAATATAAAATTACAATTCAATGCCTCGACTATCACTCAAGAATTTCTTGATGAATTAAATCATTACCAAACAGATTTCCAACATATTGATGCACTCCATAACTTTTATCCTCGTGAAGGTACAGGTCTAAACGTAAAAAAATTACAACACCAAAACGAATTACTTCATAAATACAATATTTCCGTAGGTGCTTTCATACCTAGCTATAACAAAGCTCGCTCTCCAATCAAAAAAGGCTTGCCAACATTAGAAATACACCGCTATCAAACAGCCAGCCTTGCCATGCGACATCTAAAATTACTAGGTATCGACTCCATTTTTATCGGCGATAGCCTACCTACAGAAGACGAAATCCAAGAATTAGCTAATTTAACTGATGAATATATCTTATTAAAAGCAAAAAAATTAACGCAAAATAAAGATATACTAAAAACCCTACAAGAAAACATCTTCACCGCTCGTCTAGATGAAGCAGACGGAGCCATTCGCACCCAAGAAAGTAGAGCATTATTCAAACAAATATATATTTGCCCTGAATATATCGCTCCTAGAGAAATAGGCTCTATCACCTTAGATAATGCCCTTTATGCACGCTATGCAGGAGAAATGCAAATCATCACCCATGCACAAAAAAAAGATAATAAAATCAATACCATTGCTAAATTATTAGACAGCGAATTAATTTTATTACCTTATATAAAACCAAATAGCAAATTTAAAATAAAAGTTTAAATTAGTTCTATAGCTAAAAATCAATTACTTTTCTTTCATAAACAAGAAAAGTAACAAAAGAACTTTACCTTTCATTACCAATTCTTTCTTAAAAAGAACAAAACCATGATTTTAAAGCTTTTAACACATTACAAATAATGGTGCTAAATTCATAATCATGGTTTTATTCTTACTAATAGCTTATAGCTACTGACAAAATTACTAACATAAAAGATATTTTACTATTATTTTTCATAATTTATTATTTTACTGTAAATTTATTTTAATTTTCTTTGTAAATATATCATATCTATTAATTGAATGCCATCTTCATATATTGGTTGTTCATAATTATCTATAAAAAAATTTTTTATGTAATGTGAACGAATAAATCCACATTGCTCATAAAAAGGAATAGTTAATGTACTATCTCCTGTTCCAACTTGTAATATAAAATATTTTTCTTTATAATTTTTGATAATAAAATCTATCATTACTTTACCATAACCTTTTCTTTGATATTCAGGTTTTACAGCTAGATTTTTTATTTCCAATACACCATTTTGTTCATCTGTTATAATACATTCTGCTTTTATTATTCCTTCATCATCTAATACATACATTATGCCTCTATCAATATATTTATCAATCATATTTTCTTGTTCATCTGCCAACAATAATAATGAAAGAAATTGTTTTTTGTTATCTTTAACTTCTTTTATTTCCATAAGAACTCCGATACTATAAATTTTTACTTTATTATATTAAGACAAAATGACCTTTAACAGTTGACATAAATAACTATTAAAGGTCATTTTTATATTTAAATTTACATTATAATTTTAACTGTGTTTTAATACGTTCTACAGCTTTTAATGTATTTTCACGGCTACCAAATGCAGTAAGACGGAAATAATTTTCGCCAGATGGGCCAAAACCAGAACCTGGAGTACCTACGATATTTGCTTCATGAAGAAGTTTATCGAAGAAATCCCAAGAAGTCATGCCTGCTGGAACTTTGAGCCATACATATGGGGAGTTTACACCACCGAAAACAGTAAGACCAAGGCTTGCTAAACCTTCACGGATAATTTTTGCATTTTCCATGTAGTAGCCAACCATTTCTTTTACTTGTTTTTGTCCTTCTTCAGTAAGTACAGCTTCTGCACCACGCTGAATAATATAAGGTGTACCATTGAATTTAGTTGTATGACGGCGATTCCAAAGAGGATTTAAAGCTTGTTCTTTACCATCTTTTGTATAACCTTTAACAGCTTTTGGTAATACGATATAACCGCAACGAGTACCAGTGAAACCTGCTGTTTTAGAGAAGGAACGGAATTCAATAGCTACTTCTTTTGCACCTTCAATTTCATAAATTGTATGAGGTACATCTTCTTCTGTAATATAGTAAGAATATGCTGCATCATATAAAATGATAGATTTATTTTCTTTAGCATATTTAACCCATTTAGCTAATTCATCACGGGATAAAGTAGTACCAGTTGGGTTATTAGGGCTACATAAATAAATCATGTCTACATGCTGTTTTGGAAGTTCTGGAGTGAAGTTATTTTCAGCAGTACATGGCATATATACTACACCTTCAAAAGTTCCATCTTCTTTTACAAGACCTGTACGACCAGCCATGATATTTGTATCGAGATATACAGGATATACAGGGTCAGTAATAGCAATAGTATTATCTACGCCAAAAATTTCTTGGATATTACCGCAGTCAGATTTTGCACCATCGCTGACAAAAATTTCATCAGTTTCAATATCTACACCACGAGATTTATAAATTACATCACGAATTTTTTCACGTAAAAATGCATAACCTTGTTCAGGGCCATAACCGCGGAAAGTTTCTTTATTAGCCATTTCATCAACAGCTTTATGCATAGCTTCAATACTAACTTGTGGTAATGGTAATGTAACGTCACCGATACCTAAGCTAATAACTTCAGCTTCTGGATTTTCAGCTTTGAATTTCTGCACACGATGTGCAATTTCAGCAAAAAGGTAACTACCTTGTAATTTTAGATAATTTTCATTAACTAATGCCATTTATAATCCTCCTAAATACTTTTATTTATCTCTAAATAAAATTCATTCTTATTTATTATACAGTATTTGACATATTTAAACAATGTATACTTGTTTAGTCAGTTTCATACAAATTTAAACAAACAAAAAAAGCTGTCTCTAATCTGAAATTAGAAACAGCTTTTATTTTTTATATTAGAGATTGCTTTTTGCAACTTCAACAAGTTTAGCAAATGCAGCTGCATCGTTGATAGCAACGTCAGCTAACATTTTACGGTTAACCTGAACACCTGCTTTTGTTAAACCGCAGATGAAACGGCTGTAGGACATACCGTTTGCACGAGTAGCAGCATTGATACGAGCGATCCAAAGTTTACGGAATTCACCTTTTTTCGCACGACGGTCTCTACGTGCATAGTAAAGAGCTTTCATAACGAGTTCGTTAGCTTTTTTGAACTGTTTGCTTCTAGCTCCTCTATAACCTTTAGCTAATTTTAAGATTTTTTTATGACGTGCATGAGCGGTTACGCCACTTTTTACTCTTGGCATTATTTACCCTCCTAAATTTCAACAATAAATGATTAATTAAGCGTATGGAAGCATTTTGCTTACACGTTTATGATCAGCAGCAGTGATGATAGCTGCTTTACGTAAATTACGTTTACGTTTTGGTGATTTCTTTTCTAAAATGTGGCTTTTGAAAGCTTTATTACGTTTGAATTCACCAGAACCAGTAGCTGTAAAACGTTTAGCTGCAGCTCTGCGAGTTTTAATTTTTGGCATTAGTGTTTCCTCCTTTAGTTTGCACTTTAGGTGCTAAAATCATAATCATATTTTTACCTTCAAGTTTAGGTTCGCGTTCAACAGTAACAGCTTCTTGCATTGCTTCAGCGACCTTTAATAAAAGCTCTTTACCCATTTCTGGATGAGAAAGCTCACGGCCACGGAACATGATTGTAGCTTTTACTTTATTGCCTTCAGCAATAAAACGCATAGCATTTTTAACTTTGAAGTTAAAATCGTGTGTTTCAATACCAGGACGAAGTTTTACTTCTTTTACACTGATAACCTTCTGTTTTTTCTTCGCTTCTTTTTCACGTTTTTGTTGTTCATAGCGATATTTTCCGAAATCCATGATTCGGCAAACAGGTGGTTTTGCTTTTGGAGCAACTTCTACTAAGTCTAAATGAGCTTCTTCTGCTTTACGAAGAGCATCTCTTGTAGACATAATACCAAGCTGTTCTCCCTGAGCATCTGTCACACGAACTTCTCTAGCGCGGATTTCGCCATTAATTCTTAAAGTTTCTTTACTAATAGAAAACACCTCATTATTTATATATTATTTTTATTATATACACAAAAAAGAGGATGACGCACGTCACCCTCTGATATTACAAATTAAAATATACGTTAAACGTTTTTGTTTTAATTAGTAACCCTAGTGACTAGCACGCCATAAGGTGAGAAGCGGTGACTTCTTCTTGTGGAATACGTTGCATCTCAAATACAACGTAACTTAATATATCACAAACTATATCCACTGTCAATAAGTTTTTTTATAAATACAACTCTTGTTTCTATTAATCCCCTTTAGACATTTGCACAAGTTCATCTACATCATTATTCAAATACAACTATTGTTTCTATTAATCCTAGGTTTTATCAAAGAATTTTATTAAATTTGATATTCAAATACAACTATTGTTTCTATTAATCGAATATGATGCAGATGTAGGTTATATCTGCACAATAAATTCAAATACAACTCTTGTTTCTATTAATCGAATTAGCTTGCATTTCAAACGCGGCCGAATTCGCTATTCAAATACAACTCTTGTTTCTATTAATCTTATTATAAACATATTAACTTTTCTTTCATTTGTATCATTCAAATACAACTCTTGTTTCTATTAATCGGAATAGCAATAGATTTAATTAATGGTGTATATTTAATTCAAATACAACTCTTGTTTCTATTAATCCTATTTTGCATTGTAATATCATCAAAATAAATTACTATTCAAATACAACTCTTGTTTCTATTAATCATTTTATTGATAGCATTATATGGAACTGTATCCATAATTCAAATACAACTCTTGTTTCTATTAATCCCTATATTTATTAGCATTTCTTTTTTTATTATAGCTTCTAAAGTCTTGCTATTCAAGGATATAAAAAAATTTTACCAGCTGATTTTGATTTTTATTAGTTATATAAAAAAATAACCTATAAAGCTTATATTTCTTAGCTTTATAGGCTATCTAGTAAAAATTCACTTGATAATTTTTTATTTAAGCTTGTAATGCTCCTACAAGTTCATTTACATCTTCAATATTATGTTTTTGCATATATTCAGAGATACCATCTGCAATTACTTTTAATGCTAATGGGTCAATGAAGTTATGTGCTCCCACTGCGACTGCTGTTGCACCTGCAAGCAAGAATTCAATAGCATCTTCTGCACTTGCAATACCGCCCATACCAATGATTGGAATGTTTACAGCTTTTGCTACTTGCCATACCATACGAAGTGCTACAGGTTTTACAGCAGGGCCAGAAAGACCACCTGTAATATTGCCAAGTAATGGTTTTCTTGTATTGATATCTATTGCCATGCCAGTCAATGTATTAATCATAGAAATAGCATCTGCACCAGCTTCTTCTACTGCTTTTGCCATCTGCACAATATCTGTTACATTTGGAGAAAGTTTTACAATTACAGTTTTTTTAGTATGCGTTTTTACTGCATGAGTTACAGCAGCTGCTGCTTTTGGATCTGTACCAAAAACGATACCGCCTTCTTTTACATTTGGACAAGAAATATTTACTTCTACAGCATCTACGCCGTCAATATCCAAACGCCATGCCATTTCAGCATATTCTTCTACAGAACCTGCGGAAATATTTACGATAACAGCAGTATTATATTTTTTAATTTTTGGTAAGATATCATAAATAAAAGCATCTACCCCTGGATTTTCAAGACCGATACAGTTGAGCATACCAGAAGGAGTTTCTGCAATTCTAACGCCTGGATTACCAGCACGAGGTTTTGGTGTAACGCCTTTAGTAACGATTGCACCGATTTCATTTACATCAAGAAAATCTTCATATTCTCTACCAAATCCGAATGTTCCTGAAGCTCCCATTACAGGATTTTTTAATTCAAGATTACCAATCTTTACAGATAAATTCATTAAAATACCTCCTTAGCTTCAAAAACTGGGCCTTCTGTGCAAACTTTACGACGTTTCTTAGTGAGTTTACCTTCAAAAGTACAACCAAGACATACGCCAATACCGCAAGCCATGCGTTTTTCTAATGATACTTGGCAATCAATGTCATGTTCATAAGCGAGTTTTGCCACGCCTTCCATCATGATATTTGGACCACAAGTATAAATAGCGTCAATATTATTTTCTTTTAAGATTTCAGGCATTAATTGGATAGTAAAACCTTTAAATCCTACAGAACCATCATCTGTTGTGATATAAATTTTATCAGCATATTCTTTTAAATATTCTTCCCAGAATACTTCATCTTTATTTTTACCACCGATAAGTAAAATAGGTTTTTGGTCTTTGAGCAAGCGAGATAAATAGATAAGTGGAGCAATACCTACACCACCGCCTACAAGCAATGGACGACCTTCTTTTAATTTGAAGCCATTACCGATAGGGCCTAAAATACTAAATTCTTCGCCTTCTTTTAATCTAGAATATTCAGCTGTACCTTTACCGACAATACGATAAATTAAAGTGATTGTACCTTCGTTTTTATCTACATCTGCAATACTGAATGGACGACGCAAAAAGTTTTCACTATGCAAAGTCTTCACATGAACAAACTGACCAGGTTCAGCAAGATTTGCAATTTCTGGAGCTTTGATAACCATGTGTTTTACATTTTCATTTACTGCTTTGTTGAGCAAAATTGTTCCTGTTACTACAAGCTTTTTCAAAAGAAACCCTCCTACTTTTTACACATTATACTTTATAATCATAATACTATATAACTAATTTTTTCGCAAAATTTCTCAACTAAAAATAATTTTATTTTCATTAATCTATTTTAAATTTATTTTACTTTTTCCAATTTAATTTTTCTAAAATTTGCTTTGTATGTGTTGTTATATATACACCTAATAAAATAACTACTGCGCCTAAACATTCTTCCATAGTAATTATTTCATTTAATGTTATTGAGGCTGTAACAATCCCCACAATAGGCATGATATTTAAAAATATGGAAGCTGTACTTGCGCCTACATTTTTTACACCAATATTCCAAAATATCATTGCTCCTACACCACCGAGCCATACAATATATGCAAATGAAGCCATAGCTTTCATAGATAAATCTGGTATAAATAAACCACAAGTAAAATGACCATAGATTGCAATAAAAATCGCACCAAATACTCCTGCCCATGCTGTAACAGATAATACAGACATTTTCTTCATCACACAAATACTGATTAAACAATAAATTGCCCAACTTAATTGAGCTACAAAAAATAATATATCTCCCAAATTAAATGAAATATGTAAAATAATATCTAAATTTCCATTACTGATTAAATACAATGTTCCTGATATCGAAATTATAATTCCAATCCATTGCAATAAAGCCAATCTTTCACGCAAAAATACAAAAGCTAATAAAGATGTAACAGCTGGCGTCATAGCAGCAATCAAAGTGGCATTAGCTACTGTAGAATATTGTAGCCCTGTAAATTGTGAACCATTATTCAAACTAACGCCTGTTATCCCCATAATTATAAGTGGCAACCAACAACTTTTGGGCGGTATAAAATCTTTTTTATGTGTAATTTTCATCAATAAAAATAAAGTAGCACTAAGTAATAAATATCGGAAAGATACTAAAGTAGGTGGATTCATCTCCGCTACAATGAATTTCACCACTACAGGCTGAAAACCCCATAAAATTCCAGCCAAAGACAACAACACATAAGCTTTATTTTTCAAAATAACATCTCCATTTAACTAAAACTTAAGTCATCATTATAACATATCCCTATAACGAGATTAAACATAAAATATATTCTAATACTTGCCACTATGCTATAATAAGTTATTATTACTTTTCTTTTATGGACAAAGAAAAGTAACAAAAGAAATCCACCGCAGATAAAATTTTAACTTTGAAAATAATTATCACTTCATACAACGCTTAGAAACTC
>OOCR01001690.1_pt1 | contig 10711 bp, 6 predicted proteins | sample 1671491 | NCBI WGS metagenome assembly OOCR01 (sample SAMN06348162, study PRJEB24527) | human gut metagenome | biome: human gut; feature: ankylosing spondylitis patient; material: feces | host: Homo sapiens | place: China | collected 2015-10
AACAATTAATGAAACATTTACTTAGTCCACTAGACTTAAGTGTCACAGAACTTGAAGATTTACTTAATCTTGCAAGAGACATTTCTAAAGATCCTAAAAAATACAGCCATGTATGTGATGGAAAAAAGTTAGCAACTTTATTTTGTGAACCTAGTACAAGAACCCGTCTTAGTTTTGAAGCAGCAATGCTCAATCTTGGAGGGTCTGTATTAGGTTTTTCTTCTGCTAACTCAAGTTCAGCATCAAAGGGCGAAAGCGTGGCTGATACTATACGGGTAATTTCCTGCTATGCAGACATATGTGCTATGCGCCACCCAAAAGAAGGTGCTCCTATGGTTGCAGCAAGCAAGTCTTCTATACCTGTAATCAATGCAGGTGATGGCGGACACCAGCACCCAACACAGACACTTACAGACCTTATGACTATAAGGGAACTCCGCGGTTCTCTTGACAACTTTACAATAGGCCTTTGTGGCGACCTTAAGTTCGGAAGAACTGTTCATTCACTTATCAATTCACTCGTAAGATATAAAAATGTCAAATTCGTGCTTATATCTCCTAAGGAATTAAGAATACCTGATTATATAAGAGATGATGTATTAAAAGCCAACCAGGCTGAATTCATTGAAATGGAAAACCTAGAAGATGCTATGCCTGAGCTTAACATATTATATATGACAAGAGTACAGCGTGAAAGATTCTTCTCAGAAGATGAATACCTCAGAATGAAAGATTTCTATATACTTGATAAGTCAAAAATGGCTCTTGCAAAAGAGGATATGTATGTTCTTCACCCACTTCCTCGTGTTAATGAAATATCAGTAGATATAGATGATGACCCAAGAGCTGCTTACTTTAAACAGGTACAATTCGGTGTATATGTAAGAATGGCTCTTATTATGACACTTCTTGGTCTTAATAACAAGTAAATATAGGAGGGTAATTATGTTAAATGTAGGACAACTTAATGAAGGCTTTGTACTAGACCATATTGAAGCCGGCAAATCAATGATGATATATAATAACCTTGGTCTTGGCGAACTCGACTGTCAGGTTGCTATTATCAAGAATGCAAGAAGCAGTAAAATGGGAAGAAAGGATATTATCAAGATTGAGGGCGGACTTGACCTTGTTGATTTAGATGTATTAGGATTTATCGATCATAATATCACTGTTAATATTATTAAAGACGGACAGATAGTAGATAAGAAATCACTTTCATTACCAAAGCAGATTACTAATGTTATCAAATGTAAGAATCCTAGATGTATTACTTCTATTGAACAGGGTCTTGACCATGTATTTGTTCTTTCTGACCCTGTTAAGCAGGTATACAGATGTAAATACTGTGAAGAGAAATATACTGGTAAATAATATCCCCCAATACAACATTCGTACAGCTTTATTATATAAGCTTGAAGTTCTAATGTAATCTTCTGATTATATAGTAAATGGGGGATGTGAAAAAACTCGATTGAGTTTTTTCGCATCTCCCTTTTTGTACCTGTTGTGTATGACTGAAATCATGTGCAAAGAAAGCGCACTTCCCCTACCCCATAGAAATTCTTTTTTTGAATCTATGCGGCAGTTCTGTTTCTCATCTTTTTTTCTGATATTTATATAGATTGTGGCCTATCGCCACAAGTAAAACTTCCAGTTTGACTGAATGAATACCTCTTCGGACAATTCTCTTGTACCAACGGTCGTTTTTCATAATTCCGAAAGTCAAGTGTTCATAATGACGCTGTTCTTTGGATTTTCGCTTTCCACTTCCGTAAACAAATGTACTTGTATCCAGTTCCCATAAAAGTACTAGCTGCTCAACGATTTCATTCAGATAATCCGGTACATACTTAGTTACCAGTGAACCAATGGTATTTAGATAATGCAAACAATACTTGATGAAATTCCATGTTAAACGATGCTGTAGGCTTCAAACATAGTTGAAAGCTTTAATTATTTAAAGTTTTTGACTTTAAACCTTAAAAGTACTTGCGTTTAAAGGTTAATATGGGCTATACTATTACGGTATCTGTCCGGGAATCAGGCTGTTGTAGATGACGTGAGCAGCATGTATCCCGGATGTTGTGAGTATGGAAGAGGGTTTAAAGTATGATAGTTACTCTGATTGAGAAAGTATATAGTTTTCTGTGGGGAGATCTGGTGCAGATTCCACTGCCGGGCGGCAGCACTCTGGGGATTTCGCTTCTGATTATATTACTGATTCCTACAGGAATTTATTTTACGGTTCGGACGCGTTTTCTGCCGATTCGCCTGTTCCCGGATATGGTGCAGGCACTGGTTGAGAAGAAACAAGAAAAAAACAGTCTGTCTTCATTTCAGACACTGATCGTTTCGACTGCAACCCGTGTCGGTATGGGAAATCTGGTCGGTGTTGTTGCGGCAATTTCAGCAGGCGGCGCCGGTGCGGTTTTCTGGATGTGGGTGACAGCAATTATCGGTTCATCAACAGCTTTTATTGAAGCGACACTGGCACAGCTTTATAAAGAAAAAGATCCGCTGTACGGAGGTTACCGCGGCGGTCCGGCGTATTATATTCATGCATATGTAGAAGAAAAACAAAAGAAAAAGAGAAACAAAGTGGTGATTTCTGTGTTGTTTGCAATCTCCGGTCTGATCTGCTGGTGCGGTATCAGTCAAGTGATCAGCAATTCTGTTGTTTCTTCATTTAAAAATGCATTTTCCATTCCGCCGATCTATATGACGGTAGTACTTGTTGCTGTGGCTGCTGTGATAGTGCTTCGTAAAGATGCGACAGTTAAGATCCTGGATATGGTAGTGCCGGTCATGGCGGTATGCTATTTTGCAATCACGATTCTGATCATTGTGATGAATCTTGGAAGTTTACCGGGTGTTTTTGCAAGAATTTTTGAGGAAGCATTTGGATTCCGACAGGCAGCAGCCGGCGGTTTTGGCGCAGTCCTAATGAATGGAATCAAACGTGGACTGTTTTCAAATGAAGCAGGTTCTGGATCTGCTCCGTGTGCGGCAGCAGCGGCAGAATGTGACCAGCCGGTCAAAGCCGGATTGGTACAGGCGCTCGGGGTATTTGTGGATACGATCGTGATCTGCAGCTGTACAGCATTTATCATGCTGCTTGCACCGGAAGAAAAAGTTACAGGACTTTCCGGAATGGATCTTCTGCAGACAGCAATGGAACATCATCTTGGCCGTTTTGGTGTGATCTTTATTGCGGCGACGCTGTTTTTATTCAGTTTTTCGACGTTTCTGGGCATCCTTTTTTATGCGAGAAGCAATGTTGCATATCTTTTCGGAGATAACTGGGCTTCACAGACTGCATACAAAGTACTGGCGCTTGTGATGCTGTTCATCGGCGGCCTTGCAGCATATACATTTGTGTGGGATCTTGGTGATGTTGGAATCGGACTGATGACGATCTTTAATATCATCATTCTTTACCCACAGGGTGAGAAGGCTCTGAAAGAACTGAAAGAATACGAAAAAGAAAAAAGAAAATGAAAAACACAAAGAGAAAGCATTTGAAACTATGTCTGTTGTTATTGTTTATGGTTCTGGGATGTTTTGCGATAACCAATGTCAGGACGACAACAGTAAGTGCTGACGATGAAACTTCTGATATACCAGGGATAATTTTCGAACATTTTTTGGGGATGTGAAAAAACTCAATCGAGTTTTTTCACATCCCCTTTTTTTATTTCATATATACCATATAATCAACAGGTTGTATACACTACAACCTGCCTTCATAACACTTTCTAAAATATTCAATACTTACTGACTTGTTTTATCTGTATGCCTGTAATGTAGGTGTTGTGCGAATCTTAAGTGGTGTATCAACGCCTTCTGCTGTTGTTACTGTATACTTTATTACCTGTGGTGAACCTGCTTCTACTACAAGATCAACATTATAACCAACCTCAAGATTATCATACTCATCAGTTGTTATCTTAAGGCCATTATTAGTCTCAAAGTTACCTATAGTACCACCTGCTGGTGCGAATAAATGAACAAATCCTCTTATTCCACCATCGAATCCACCAAGAATATAGCCACCTGCTCTTGTTATATTGCTTCTTTTAATTGTATTAGTTAATGTCACAGTAATATCATAGCTTCTTGTTCCATCTGCATTAATAACAGGCTCACTCATCTTAGTATCAATATTTAAGAACCAGCCTAATTTACAAGGCTCATATAAGCTGAAGAATACTCCTGCTTCTGGATTAGCCGAGTCATCATTAAGATTCCCTGAACAGCCTGCATCCTTAGCATACTGCTCTTCCTGCTCATCTACGAACCAGAGCATAATTGTGTTCTCTTCAACACCTTCATTAAACATATCTACATATTCATTAATTCTCTTAAAATCAAAGCCTGATACCAATACTGCCATTGCCTGCTTGGCTGTCTCTGCAAAAAGACCATCAACATATTCATTAGCTTCATTATAATCAACATTAGTGCCTCTGTCGCTAAGATATTTATAATAAAGCTCATACTGTAATACTGATACGGCATTATCACCATTAAGCTCTGTTCCATCAGGAAGTGTAATTGGTCCTGATATTCTAAGAACCTTCTGTATAATAGTCGGTGTAAGTGAGAGCACACCATCAACGCTCTCACCGTGCTTAGCTTCATAAGCCAAAGCCCATATCTGAGCAGCTCTTTCAAAATCAGGGTTAAAACTTGCATCTCTTGAATAGATTAACGTATCATTGAATATCTTTAATTCTTTTCTTGTAACATTAGCTTCATCTGGTGGATATGTTGCCAATACATCATTAACAGGATTAAAATCTCCAATTGACATTACACCATCTTCAACTCTTATTGTTCCGATTGAACCTGGGAAACCACCTGCTGCTCTTATCTCTGCTGTATTCTGTGCAGCAAGAAGATATACCTTATCACTTCCATCACCGATAAATGCTTTCATTAATGGAATGTAATCTTCATAATCTGTGTACATACTCATAAGTGATGTTATCTTATCACTATAAGAAGATATCATTGTTCCCATACTTCCCGGAAGTTCAACCTTATTCATCTTAGCAGTCATATTATTAACCACTGGCTGTATCTGCTCTAAAAGATCAAGATAGGCATTAATTGTTGTTACACTAAAACCATCACCTACTTTAAGACCTGACATAGGGTATTCTGATATTGTTGCTACTGCCGGCTTTATAATATCATCTGATGCATCTTCAACAAGTCCTATAAGTGTATCTACTGACTTAACATACTTTCCTGCAACCGGAATGTGGCTTGCCATCTTCCACAATGGGCTTGATAATGTCTTGCTTATCTTATAAGTTGTATTGTCAAGCTTTAATACTGCTGTATTAGCTGCCTCAGCATCCTGGGCTTTTACAGCTCCAAGCATATCATTCATCTCTGTCTTTAATTCATTAGCATTCTTTAACATTCCCTTGGCATCAGATAAGCCCTTAACACCCATAATTCCTATAATAACAACAACAGCAGCTACTATTGAAACAATTGTTATAGTACGTTTCTTTTTCTGCTGTTTTGTTAATCTCTTCTTACCACTGTGGCTGTGATGTTCCCCACTGCTATGGTGGCTGTGGTGTCCTTCACTACTATTGCTGCTGTGATGTTCTGAATTATTGTTACTTCCCTCTCTTACATTGTGACGGCTGTTATTGTTAGCTGTATTACTGCCAGTATGCTGGACATTGCTTCTTCTATGACCACTGTTCTGGCTGCTTTTATTATCCACAGTGTTCTCACTGTTTAAGTTCTCATTGTTATCTTTATAATCATTATTGTTCATTACTATCCATCCATTTCCTATTATAAAAAAGAATGTGCTAAGCACATTCTCGCGACGAGTGCTGTCGCTTGCGACAAACTACAGCTTCACGCGAGTGCGCATAACTGGCACATAGTGCCTTTTATTTAATAGGAAATTATATTGGAATTTCCTATTAAATAAAAAAATATGAGCAGTACTATAAGCCGGGTTATGTCCAGCCAGGCTTTGACCTGACTACTGATGATCATCTATCTAGACCTGCTGTTACCAGCAGGCTCAAGCAACCTACCTAAAAGCACGACGGGCAGCCGTATCGCTTTATATTTGGTCTTGCTTCGAATGGGGTTTACATAGCCAGTATTGTTACCAATACCACGGTAGTCTCTTACACTGCCTTTCCACCCTTACCAATAAGCTCAACACTAAGTGTTAAGCACTGGCGGTATATTTCTGTTGCACTAGCCTTGGAGTCACCTCCACCGGACGTTATCCGGCATCCTGCCCTGCGAAGCCCGGACTTTCCTCACCTGCGGTCTTTCGACACTTGCAGCCGCGATCATCTGTACTACTCACATTTATTAGTATTATTAAGTTAATTGTAACTTTGTAAACATCTAATGCCTACTTAATGAACATAGCATCCCCAAAACTAAAGAATCTGTAACGTTCTTTTACTGCAACTTCATAAGCATTAAGAACATTTTCTCTTCCTGCAAGTGCTGACACAAGCATTACAAGAGTTGATTCTGGGAGATGGAAATTAGTTATAAGACAATCTATTGCCTTAAACTTATAACCTGGATATATAAATATTTCTGTCCAGCCACTCTTAACTGGTATATGTCCATTTTCATCAGCTACTGATTCAAGAGTTCTTGTGCTTGTAGTTCCTACAGCAATAACTCTTCCACCATTAGCCTTGGTATTATTAATTATATCTGCTGCTTCTTTATCAACCTGATAGAATTCTGAGTGCATATGATGATCAAGTATATTCTCAACCTTAACTGGTCTGAATGTTCCAAGACCTACGTGAAGAGTAACTCTTGCAATCTTCACTCCCATATCTTCTATCTGTTTAAGCAGTTCTTTTGTAAAATGTAGTCCTGCCGTAGGTGCTGCTGCTGAACCCTCGTGCTTGGCATATACTGTCTGATAGCGGTTCTTATCTTCAAGCTTATGTGTGATATATGGTGGAAGCGGCATCTGTCCTAGTTCATCAAGAATTTCCTCAAATATGCCATCATAACTAAACTGTATAAGTCTGTTACCTTCCTCAACTATATCAATAATCTCACCTGTAAGCTTTCCGCCACCAAATACTATCCTTGCACCAACCTTGCATTTCTTTCCTGGCTTAACAAGGACTTCCCACGTATCCTGTCTGTCTTCAAGTCTTTTTAACAAAAGCACTTCAATGGCAGCACCTGTTCCTTCTTTCTCACCGATAAGTCTTGCAGGTATAACCTTAGTATCATTAATTACAAGGCAGTCACCCGGCTTAAGATATTCTGTTATATCCCTAAATATCTTGTGTTCTATAGCTCCTGTGTTCTTATCAAGAACCATCAATCTGGAGCTTGAACGGTCTGACAGAGGGTCTTGTGCTATAAGTTCCTCTGGCAGATCATAATAAAAATCATGTAAATCCATAATAATCCTCTATTCAGATTGTGCACTCTATATTCACTACATACGAAGTTCGATTCCATTATCACTTAAGTCTTTATATATCTTCTCCATTACTGGTGTGATATCCTTATCCTCAAGTGTTCTGTCCTTAGCTCTAAAAGATATTGAATATGCTACTGACTTGTAGCCCTCTTTAATCTGGGCACCTTCATATATATCAAATAACTTGTAACTCTCAAGTATGCTTCCGCCGCGTTTCTCGATTATCTTCTCAATCTTTCCTACAAGAACTGACTTAGGCATAACCATACTTATATCCCTTGTAACTGCTGGGAACTTGGCAATACCCTCAAACTTTCTGTCAAAGCTTGCCATCTTAGTTACAATTGAAAGGTCAATAACAACAATATATGTTCTGTCGCCTAATGAATAAGTATCTGCTACATCTGGATGTAATTCACCCATATAGCCAATCTTTGTTCCATCATAGATAATCTCTGCCTGACGTCCTGGATGAAGGAATGTAATTCCTGCCTCTGGATTGTATTCCGGCTTAACTCTCATTCCAATTCTTTCAAGGAATTCTTCAACTACACCCTTCATCTGGAAGAAATCAACATCTCCAAATGCTCCAAGCGTGAACATAACTCTCTCATCTGGAAGCTCGTTAACATCATCTGCTGCAAGATATACCTTTGCAAGCTCATATAACTTAACATTCTTATTACGTCTGTTATAGTTAGTTGATAATGATGTAAGCATACCATTAACAGGAAGTGTTCTCATTATTGAGAAATCTTCTCCTAATGGATTAGAGATAACCACTGTCTTTCTGTATTCTGAGTCGGCCGCAAGCTTAAGCTTATCAAATACCTTAGGGCTTTCAAATGAATATGTCATAGCCTGTGAGAATCCACAGAACTGTGCAACTTCACCTGCTACATCTTCAATACTTCTCTCAAATGGTATCTTACCCATTGTTGTAGAACCCTTTGGAAGTGTTGTAGGAATATTATCATATCCGAAGAATCTTGCTACTTCCTCTGCAATATCTGCATCTCTGTTAAGATCCTGTCTAAATGTAGGAATAATAAGCTCATTAGAAGCTTCATCATATTCTACTTCAAGTCTCTTGAAATATGAAAGCATATCTTCCTTTGATACATTTGTTCCAAGAAGTGCATTATACTTATCTGGTTCAAATGATATTCTCTTCTTAGATACCGGCTCATCATATATATCAACAACACCGCCAACTACTTCACCTGCACCTAACTGTTCTATAAGGTCACAGGCCCTGTTCATAGCTTCAAGTGCAAGCTCTGGATCTAAGCCCTTCTCAAACTTACCAGAAGCATCTGTTCTTAAACCAATCTTCTTAGTTGACTTTCTTATATTAGTTCCATCAAATGTTGCAGCTTCAAAAAGCATTGTCTTAACATCATCTGTTATCATTGAGTTCTCACCACCCATAATACCAGCAAGACCAATAGCCTTTTCTCCATCACATATAAGAAGTGCTTCTGAATCAAGTGTTCTTTCCTGTCCATCAAGTGTAACGAACTTCTCATTCTCAGCAGCAGTTCTTACAATAATCTTCTTATCAGCGATTGTATCATAATCATAAGCGTGCATTGGCTGACCATATTCTGTCATAACATAGTTAGTAATATCTACTATGTTATTAATAGGTCTGATGCCTGCTGTCATAAGTCTGTGCTGCATCCACTTTGGTGATGGAGCAAGCTTTATATTCTTAACAACTCTTGCTGTATATCTCTTGCAAAGCTGCTTAGCTGCTACTTCAATCTTAATATAGTCATTAACATCTTCGCTATTGCCTGTAGCATTAACAACTGGAGGATTGAATGGCTTTCTGAATGTAGCTGCTGCCTCTCTTGCGATACCAAGGATACTATAGCAGTCTACACGGTTGTTAGTAATCTCATATTCAAATACTGTATCATCAAGTCCAAGATATTCTACAGCACTCTCTCCTACTTTGGCATCATCACCAAATATATAAATACCATTTTCTGCTGCATCTGGATAGAATTCTCTTGATGAACCAAGTTCTTCAATTGAACACATCATTCCATAAGACTCAACGCCTCTTAACTTGCCTTTTTTAATCTTAATTCCATCTAGATCGGAAGAGCGTCGTGTAGGGAAAGAGTGTAGATCTCGGTTCCATCGTGTCCGCCAGCCACACGTCCGCCGTCAAGAACAACTGGAACTTTCTGTCCACTTGTTCCTGGTTCAATATTAGGAGCACCTGTAACTATCTGAACAGTTTCATTTCCTACATTCACCTGACATACTACAAGCTTGTCTGCATCTGGATGTCTTTCTACTGAAACAATCTGTCCTACAACAATTTTATCCAGATTTTTATCAAGCTCATTAAAACATTCTACCTTAGTACCTGAAAGAGTCATAGCATCTCTGAATTCCTGATTTGTACACTCTAAACCTGGAACAAGGTCCTTTATCCATTTAATAGATGTATCCATACTTATCCTCCACTTATTATTAATTAGAACTGCTTTAAGAATCTTGTATCATTCTCGTATAACAATCTCATATCATCGATTTCGTATTTAAGAAGGGCAACTCTTTCAAGACCTACGCCAAACGCAAAACCTGTATATTTATCTTTATCAATCCCGCACATTTCAAATACATGTGGGTGAACCATTCCGCAGCCAAGTATTTCAATCCAGCCCTCACCCTTACAAAAACGGCATCCCTTGCCGCCACATTTAAAGCAGCTTACATCCATCTCGGCACTAGGCTCTGTGAATGGGAAATGATGTGGTCTGAACTTAACCTTAGTATCTTCACCGAATAACTCCTTAGCGAATTCTGCAAGTGTTCCCTTAAGGTCAGCAAATGTTATGTTCTCATCAATTACAAGACCTTCAACCTGATGGAAGCAAGGTGAATGGGTTGCATCAACTTCATCTGCTCTGTATACACGTCCAGGTGAAATCATTCTTATTGGAAGTCTGCCTTTTTCCATAACTCTTGCCTGAACAGGTGATGTCTGTGTTCTAAGAACAACTTTATCATTGATATAGAATGTATCCTGTTCATCTTTTGCTGGATGGTTAGCTGGAATATTAAGTGCCTCAAAGTTGTAATAATCATATTCTACCTCTGGACCTTCTACAACTTCGTATCCCATTCCTATAAATATCTTTTCTATTTCTTCACGCGCAAGCATATTAGGATGTTTATGTCCAAGTTCAGCTTTCTTGGCTGGAAGTGTTACATCAATTACCTCTGCCTTCA
>OOCR01001701.1_pt1 | contig 10635 bp, 9 predicted proteins | sample 1671491 | NCBI WGS metagenome assembly OOCR01 (sample SAMN06348162, study PRJEB24527) | human gut metagenome | biome: human gut; feature: ankylosing spondylitis patient; material: feces | host: Homo sapiens | place: China | collected 2015-10
TTAGCGTGAATACCCGCCGGATAAGTTAACCAGTCGTGCGCATGGATGATATCATACTCTTCCGTACGAGCGATCACGCCTGCCACGATCGAATAGTTATTAATCTCTTCCAGCAAGTTATCCGGATAACGTCCGGAGAACTCAAGGCACCCTAAATCAGTCACATGACGATAACTGAAATCCGCATAAATATGATCCCTGTACTTATAATACTGGTCAGCGTTCATTCCCGCTTTGGAAACCCGTTGCTGCACATATTCACGGTCAACATCCTTCCAAACAATCGGAACTTGGTTGACACCCACTATCTTTAGAAAGCTCTGGTCTTCATCGCCCCAGGGCTTCGGTATACAAAAAGTAATATCCATATCGGGCTGCATTGCCATGCCTCGTGTCAAACCGAAGCTGGCCGTTCCTAAACCGCCCAAGATATGAGGAGGAAATTCCCATCCAAACATTAATGCTTTCATAATGGTACTTAGTTTTATTCGGCGTTATACTTCTTCAACAAATCCACAACACGGAGGATAGCAGCAACGTTCATCGCAAATGAGACAGCTCCACGTCCGGTAAACGGCGGGTTACCATCAAACAATTCCGGGATCGTTCCTATACAATGCAATGACATCTCCTCCTCTAAGCTTATCAACATACGTTCAGCAAAAGCAACGCCACTCTTTCCAAATACACGCAAATAAGCTTCTAAATAGGCGCCTAACAACCACGGCCAAGCAGTACCTTGGTGATAAGCCAAATCACGTTCATATTGCGGCCCTACATAATACGGGCGATATCCTTCGCTCTTCGGACTCAAGGAACGCAAACCCTTCGGGGTAAGCAACTCTTTCGTCACGATATCCACCACGGCACGTTTCTGCATCCTCGTCAATGGGGAATAAGGCAATGCCACAGCGAAAATCATATTAGGCCGTACGCTCCAATCTACCGTAGAACCATTCACGGAATCGAACAAATAATTATACCCGTTCACAAAGGTTTCCGGGAACGATTTATCCATCGACTTGATAATCGGATCAATACCCTCGACAGGTACTCCCCCCATCAATTCCGTATAGAAACAAAGAGCATTATACCAAAGAGCGTTAAATTCCACTATATAACCGGAACGAGTTACAACAGGTTTTCCGTTTACGGTAGAATTCATCCAAGTAATCGCCTTATCTTTTCCATTAGCGAAAAGTAAACCATTCTCCATCAATTTCATATCGGGATGTTTCTGGTCCCGTATATAATCGATAACTTCTTTCACGAAATCGCCATATAGCTCACGTGCCTTTTCAACGCCCTCATGCTTAGCATACTGTTGGATCGCCCAGATCGCCCATAAAAAGACATCCGGATGCTCGATCTCACGAATCACCGCATCGAAACGCCCATTCTCCATATACGCCCGAATCGCAGGCATCGCCGTATGCATGATCTTCTCAAAACGAACCGGATCATCGATAGACAACGTACTACCCGGAAGAGCTACGAACAAATCTCTCGCACGTACTTTAAACCATGGATAGCCCGCTAATAGATAAGCATCGTCTTCCTTGGGACGAAAATAAAATTGCTGAGCGGAATTCTTCAAGCAATTGAAGAAGCTAGTACGAGGCGTACGAGCTACGACCTCATTCTCATACAGTGCCTTCAAGCGGGTAGTTGCCACTGCACTATCGCCAGCGCTGAAAATAATAGTCTCCCCTTTTTTGATAGGGACCTCGAAATATCCGGGAACATACAAATCCTCCTGATAAGGATATCCCCTCTCTTGTTCTTTCGGATACTCGATTCCATTGTACCAATACGGCTCATACACAAATTTAACTTTCTTGTTAAATTGCATATACAGTTCCGGATAACCGGGATACATACATGTCTTGATTCCGTTTGTGACTTCCTCGTAAGATTGGTTCACGTTACCATTGGCTTGCGTTAAGTTCTTCACACTACGGAAAGCGAGGAAAGGACGGAAACGTAAGGTCGTAGCGGAATGAGCATCTTCCAACGTGTACTTGATCATGATACGATTCTCGTACATGGAAAACACTTTCTCTTTCGAGAAGATCACACCTCCTACACGGTAAAGCGTACGAGGTACTGTCTCTGAGCTATACTCGCGGATGTACTTATGCCCCTTGGGACTGAAATTATCGCCTGCATATTTATGCAACCCAAGATTAAATTCGGCACCATGTTGAATTACCGTCTCATCAAAAGAAGACAGTAACACATGGTTGTCATCATCAATCGCAGGCACAGGCATAACGAGTAGTCCGTGGTATTTCCTGGTATTACAATCAACAACAGTAGTGCAGTGATAGGCTCCCAAACGGTTGGTTCGAAGCACCTCACGAGTCAGCGACTCTTCCAGGTTTATCATTACTGTTTTGTCAAATTTAAGATAACTCATATGTGTATTTGGGTTTTAAGTTACTTTCTTTAATATCAAAATGAAATTATTTTCGTTTCTGAGAATCAAAAGTATTATTTAATAACTAAAAAAACAAACTGTCTTTTATATTTATTTAGAAAAAAAGGCATCCTTCTTCTACGATAAACTTATAGATCAAGACTTTAAAAAGAAAGGTGCTCTAAAGGAGTGTTTTCAAACATATAAATTTTTGTTAAATCAATCCTATCATCATATTCATCAAAGCTCAGCCCCCCGAAAACAAGCCTCGGTTTAGTCATAGGAAATGTTCTATTTTTCATTTTAAATCAATCTGAATATAAAAACAAACGCCGATAATGTTCCTGTGATTAAAATGCCTACCTTTGCGGAAATTTTCAAACAATTTTTAATATGAGGAAGTTATTATATAATGTAGTAATTTTATTAAGCGCAATTCAAATGACACACGCAGCAAATAACCCTTTCTTCGGGAAGTTTAAAACACCGTTCGAGACCCCTCCTTTCGATAAGATCAAGATCGAGCATTATGAGCCCGCTTTCGACGAAGGAATCAAGCAAATGGAAAAAGAGGTGCAAGAGATCGCCAATAACCCGCAACCGGCTACTTTCGAGAATACGGTAGTAGCTCTGGAACGTAGCGGCAAATTATTGGAAACAGTCTCTTCTGTTTTTTTTAATGTATTAGGGGCAGAGGCTAACGACGAGATGATGGAAATCTCGCAACGTGTCTCCCCGAAGTTATCCCAAACCTCCAATAACATCTTCTTAAATGAGAAGCTACTTGCTCGGGTCAAATCAATCTATGATAAAAAAGAACAATTGAACCTTTCTACCGAGGATGCTAAATTGCTGGAAGACCTTTATGAGTCGTTTAAAGCGAATGGGGCTACGTTAAATAAAGATGACAAGGAAAAATACCGCAAGCTAAGTATGGACCTAAGCATGTTAACCTTGCAGTTCGATCAAAACGCCTTGAAAGATAAAAACCGGTTCGAATTACTAATAACGGACGAGAACGAACTATCCGGTTTACCCGAAAGTGCTCGTGACGCAGCGGCCATGTTAGCCAAAAGTAAAGATAAAAACGGATGGTTATTCAACCTCTCGGCTCCGAGTTACATTCCATTCATGCGTTATTCCGACAAGCGTGATTTGCGAGAGAAAATGTATCGTGAATACATGAGCGTAGGAAATAAAGGGGATGAGTTCGACAATAAGGACATTATCAAAAAGATCGTTAATATCCGCCTAGAGATCGCCCAGTTGATGGGATTCAAGAATTACGCCGAATATGCGCTGGAACACACGATGGCTAAAAACTCAGCGAACGTATACAAATTATTGAATCAGTTACTCGAAGCTTATAAACCGATAGCGATCAACGAATACAATGCGGTAGAAGGATTTGCGTTAGGTACAGAGAAAGAGAATATCACCGTTATGCCTTGGGACTGGAGTTATTATTCCGAGAAGTTACGGGATATCCGCTTCAAGGTAAACGACGAGATGACTCGCCCTTATTTCGAGTTAAGCAACGTAAAGAAAGGCGTATTCGGATTAGCTACCCAGCTCTACGGTATCACCTTTAAGGAAAACAAGAAAATCCAGGTTTATCATCCGGAAGTAGACGCTTACGAGGTATACGATGCCGATGGTAAGTTCCTTGCTATCCTTTATACGGACTTCTTCCCTCGTGACGGAAAACAATCCGGCGCTTGGATGAACAATATCAAGGCTCAATACAAAGATAAAGACGGAAAAGATAGCCGTCCTCAGATCGTTATCGTGATGAACTTTACCCGTCCGACAGACACGAAGCCCTCTTTGTTAAGTTTCGACGAGGTGAACACACTCTTGCATGAGTTCGGGCACTCCTTGCACGGCATGCTAGCGCAAGGAACATATTCCAGCCTTTCGGGAACCAGCGTTTATCGTGATTTCGTAGAATTACCTTCCCAGATCATGGAGAACTGGTTGACTGAAAAAGAGTTCTTAGATCAGATCGCCGTTCATTACCAGACCGGAGAGAAAATCCCGCAAGAGATGATACAAAGCTTGGTAAACGCCTCAAACTTCAACGCTGGCTACCTTTGCTGCCGCCAATTAAGCTTTGGCTTGCTGGATATGGCATGGCATACGTTGGAGCAACCTTTCGACGGTGACGTAGCGGCATTCGAGAAAAAAGCTTGGGCTCCGACCGTAATCATGCCGGAAGTACCGGAAGCCTTGATGGGCACAAGCTTCGGACATATCTTCTCCGGAGGATACGCGGCTGGCTATTACGGATATAAATGGGCCGAGGTATTAGACGCCGACGCTTTCTCCGTTTTCAAATCGAAAGGAATCTTCAACAAGGAGGTCGCGAAATCTTTCCGTGACAATATCTTATCCAAAGGTGGAACAGAAGATCCTGCCGTGTTATACAAGCGTTTCCGTGGACAAGAGCCTACGATAGACGCCTTATTAATCCGTAATGGTATTAAGAAGTAATAATTTACCGGGCGATAAGCCCGGTAAATCTAAATAATCACTACCTTTGTGTCTGGATTAAAAGACAAAAGAGTAAACAAATGTGCGAGAAAACAGAAAAACAGCACGAATTAGATAAACGTTACCTGCGAATGGCCGCTATCTGGGCCGAGAATTCGTACTGTAAACGACGCCAAGTGGGCGCATTATTAGTAAAAGATAAAATGATCATATCCGACGGATACAATGGAACACCCGCCGGTTTTGAAAATATTTGCGAAGACGAGAACAATGTCACCAAGCCTTATGTTCTACATGCGGAGGCTAACGCCATCACAAAAGTGGCAGCCTCATCGAACAGCAGTAAAGGAGCGACCATTTATGTGACCTCCTCCCCTTGCATTGAATGCGCGAAATTAATCATACAATCCGGGATCAAGCGAGTGGTCTATTCCGAGAATTATCGAATAGCGGACGGCTGCGAATTATTGAAGCGTGCCGGTATCATAGTAGATTATATAGATTTGAACGAATAAATAAAACGTTTTTATGGATAAAAACAAAAGACTGACCGTATGGCTCCCGGTTATCATCGCGGCTAGTATCGCTTTAGGTATCTTTATTGGGAACCATTATTTATCTATCAGTCAAGGAAAAAAACGGTCCTACTCCAGCGGCAACAAGATAAATGCCATCTTGGACATTATCGACGAGCAATATGTTGACACGGTTAGCATGTCTAAGTTGGTAGAGAGTACGATCCCGAAAATATTCAGTGAATTAGACCCTCACTCCGTATATATCCCCGCCGAAGACGCTTCCGTGGTGAATGAGGAGCTGGAAGGTTCTTTCAGTGGTATTGGCGTATCATTTAATATGCAAACCGATACGATCCTAGTGATCAGCGTAATTAGCGGTGGTCCCGCAGAGAAAGCAGGTTTACTGCCCTTCGACCGGATCATCTCGATCAATGATTCTATTTTTTCCGGAAAGAAAAAGAACCAAGGAGAGATCATGAAGACACTTCGGGGCGCAAAGAACAGTACGGTGAAACTAGGCGTACAGCGAGGGAACTCCCCCGAGTTGCTCTATTTTGACGTAACCCGTGGAGATGTCCCTGTTAATTCGGTCGATGTTTCTTATGAGGCGGCTAAAGGTATAGGTTACATCAAGGTTAGCAAATTCGCCCGGAATACTTATAATGAGTTCATCACGGCGATCGCCAAGTTAAAACAAGCGGGCTGTACCTCTTTCGTGATCGACTTACGGGGTAATACCGGCGGATATATGGATGCCGCTATCAATATGATTAACGAGTTTATGCCGGAAGGACGCTTGATCGTCTACACGGAAGGTAAGTCGTTCCCCCGTTCCGACGTATACGCGAACGGAACCGGAACTTGTAAAGACGCCCCGATCGTAGTATTGACCGATGAGATCTCGGCTTCCGCCAGTGAGATATTCTCCGGAGCGATCCAAGATAACGACCGGGGTACGATTATCGGACGAAGAACGTATGGCAAAGGTCTGGTACAAACTCAAATGTCATTGAGCGACGGTTCAGAGATGCGATTGACCATCGCCCGTTATTACACGCCGTCCGGTCGCTGCATCCAGAAGAAATATGAGATGGGTAATACGGACGCTTACGACCAAGATATCTATAACCGATATATGCACGGCGAGTTTGACTCGGCCGATAGCATCAAGATGGATGATTCCTTAAAATACCAGACCGTAGGCGGACGTACCGTATACGGCGGGGGCGGTATCATGCCAGATATCTTTATCCCTCGCGACACGAGTGGCGTTACCTCTTACTACTCAAATGTGGTAAATAGCGGCGTGCTTTACCTGTATGCGCTCGAGTACTCAGACCGCCATCGGGAGAAACTAGGCTCATTCAAGACTTGGGAGGAATTATATAATTACTTGCAGCAACAACCGCTCCTTTCCGACTTCGTGAACTTCGCGGCTACCAAGGGCATCAAGAGACGTCCTACATTAATTAATATATCCGGCAAGTTAATCGAGAACCAATTGCAAGCGTATATCGTAAGGAATTTCTTCGACGAGGCGGGCTTCTACCCGATATTCCTAAAAGATGACGTTACCTTATTACGTGCGATCAAGATCTTGCAAGAGGGAAAATCCGTGCCGAACGCGGAACTATTAAAACAATCAGCGAATGGAGACTTACACAGCCAAGCAGGCCCTACGAAAAGATATGGCCTCTCGAAAGAAAGAATATTCGAGGATTACCTTGTGCGAGCTATCGGATAAGATCATGAACCACTTGGAACAGACGGAACTGTTCCAAGCGGCTTCTTGTATCGCCCTTTATCACGCTATAGCAGGAGAAGTACAGACCGCCGGCTTTATCGAGAAATGGTACCAAAAGAAAAAGCTTCTGTTGCCCTTGATCGTTGGTGATGATTTGAGATTGCTTCTTTACGAAGGACCGGAATCCTTAAAACCCGGACCTTTCGGGATATTAGAGCCTAAGGCGGACGGCATAGAAGTTCCAAAGAATGAGATCGACTTGATTATCGTGCCCGGAGTCGCCTTTGATAAAGACAAGAACCGCATGGGACGAGGAAGGGGATTCTACGACCGCCTTCTTTCCACGCTCAACGCTCCCAAGGTTGGCATATGCTTCGGGTTCCAGATGATACCGCAAGTCCCGGTAGAGCCACTCGACAAGAAAATGGATTACGTAATAACAGAAGACACCATCTATTGATCTCTCCGCAGAATATATACTTACTGGGTCAAGCCATATATACTTACCGGGACTGGGCAGTATATGTTACTTGACCCAGTAAGTAATATTGCGAATGGTAAAGCCACACTCAATGAAAAACGATATTGGTAATGACCGAGGCACCCGCATAATCATTCAAGCTTTTCACCAACCGTTCCCGGCAAAGCGTCAACTCGCTACGAAGTACGGAGGAAGTCAATGAGACATGAAGCACCTTATCACGTACATATATATTACGTGTGTACTGCATGATCGTAGGCCCTAAAACTTCTCCCCACGCACGTTGGACCCGGATCTCCATCATTTTCTCGTACAACTCGGTATTATCCTCGAAAAAGTCACGAAGCACCTCACCCAATGTCTGTGTATTTCTTCTCTGCATCCTTATTCCTCCATAGGTTGTACCTCGCCACGTTCCACACGGAAGAGGGCATAGTCATGATTCATAGCCAATAAGATCTCATCCAGATACTTCCGGTTCGTATCCGTAATAAAAATCTGCCCGAAGCCATTCTCGCTGACCAGTTTGATGATCTGCTCCACACGGCTAGCGTCCAGCTTATCGAAAATATCATCCAACAGCAAGATAGGTGTAGTCCGTCCCCGTTTATTTAGGAAAGCGAACTGAGCGAGTTTCAAGGCGATCAGATACGTCTTATTCTGTCCTTGCGAACCAACCCGGCGAATCAGGTACCCGCCCAACGTCATTTCCAGCTCATCCTTATGGATACCGGAAGAGGTATAGCCCAATATACGATCCCGTTCCCGGCTCATCGCCAATTTACCGGCAAGCTCCGTTTCCTCCAATTGCGAGATATAATGTAGCCCTACCTCCTCGGCAGAGCCGCAGATCGTCTGGTAGTACTCATTAAAGATCGGGGTAAAATCCTCCACCAGTTTTTTCCGCTTCTCGTAAACGATTTGGCCGTACATACCCAGCTGCATCTCCAATACCTCATAAAGAGAGGCATCCATGCTCTGATCTTTCAGCAACGTATTCCGTTGGAGCAACGCTTTATTATATTGGATAAGCGCATGCAGATAAGGCTTGTCCTGCTGCGAGATGATTAAGTCCAAAAAACGGCGTCGCTCATCGCTCCCCCCCCGGATCAAGTCGGCATCAGCCGGAGAGACCATGACCAACGGTAATAGGCCGATATGCTCGGACAGCTTGTCGTACTCCTTCTTATTCCGTTTGAACTGTTTGCGTTGCCTACGCCGCATGGCACAGAAAATCTCCTCCTCACGTCCCTCATAATCATAGTTACCCTGCACCACGCAAAGATCTTGATCACTGTTTATTATCTGGCTATCAGGCGTATTGACATGACTCTTGCAAAACGAGAGATAATGAATGGCATCCAATAGATTCGTCTTCCCCATCCCGTTATTGCCGAAAAAGCAATTCATCTTGGGCGAGAAAATAACCTCGGACTGAAGTATATTTTTGTAATTGAGAACAGAAAGCTTCTTTAGTATCATCTAAACCGTATTAATCGTACAAAATTAAAAAATATACTTCTAAGTATAGATTATATCAGCAAAAAAAACTACTTTTGCGCTTTGAATCGCCAACCGTATGGTATGGCTTAAAATCAGCGATAAAATTAATAAATAACTATAACACATTATGGCTACTAAAGAAAAGGACACCAACAAGGAGTTAGAAGTAGAAGAGATTGTCTCCAAATCGGAGCAATTCATTGAAAACAATTCAAAGAAGATTATTTACGGTATAATAGCTGTCGCACTCGTTGTTGGAGCTGTTTTGGGAATCAAGCATGGTTATTTAGTTCCTCAGGAGAAAAAAGCTGCCGCCGCCATGTTCAAGGGTGAGCAATACTTCGCCAGAGATTCTTTCGCCTTGGCTTTAAACGGCAATGGAGCTGACTATGAAGGTTTCGAGGCTATCATCGACCAATATGGAAGCACGGACGCCGGAAACTTGGCGAAAGCTTACGCAGGTATCTGCTACTACAAGATGGGCGATACGCAGAAAGCGATCGATTTATTGAAATCTTTCAGCGGAAAGGACCAAATGGTATCTCCGGCGGTTACAGGCTTGATCGGTGATTGCTACGTGAACATGGGTAATACGAAAGAAGGCATCAGCTATTTCGAGAAAGCCGCTAAGGAGGCCGACAATGAGGTAATCAGCCCGATTTACTTGAAGAAGGCCGGTATCGCTTACGAGAACTTGAAAGAGTACGACAAGGCTGTAAAGGCTTACACGACTATCAAGGACAAGTATTACACTTCCATGGAGGCATCCGATATCGATAAGTATATCACCCGTGCTTCGGCAGGAAAATAAATAAACAGTATATTATATAGTATAACAGAGGATGTCTCGGTCAAACAAGGCATCCTCTTCTTTTAAAGAGACAAGTATGGCTACAGCTTATCAGAATTTATCCGAGTACGATTTCAACAGCGTACCCGATGCTTCAGAGATGAACATCGGCATCGTAGTTGCGGAATGGAACAAGAACATTACCGAGAAGTTATTGGAAGGTGCTTGCAACACGCTTGAAAAGCACGGGGTGAAACCGGAAAACATCGTAGTTAAACGAGTTCCGGGAAGTTTTGAACTGACTTTTGGAGCCAAAAGATTGGCCGAGACTAAAGAATTAGACGCAGTGATCGTTCTGGGATGCGTCGTAAGAGGCGACACGCCACATTTTGATTACGTTTGTTCCGGCGTTACTCAAGGTATTACAGAATTGAATTTAATGTACGATATCCCTTTCATTTTCGGCCTGTTAACTACCGACACCATGCAGCAATCCGAGGATCGTGCGGGAGGTAGATATGGCAATAAAGGGGACGAGGCAGCGGTTACCGCAATAAAAATGGTAAATTTTTCTGCCTAAACGCTTGCAGGTTTCAAAATAAATCGTACCTTTGCACTGCAATTAAGAACAAGGGGGCAGTTACCAGAGTGGCCAAATGGGGCTGACTGTAACTCAGCTGGCTTTCG
>OOCR01001704.1_pt1 | contig 10610 bp, 8 predicted proteins | sample 1671491 | NCBI WGS metagenome assembly OOCR01 (sample SAMN06348162, study PRJEB24527) | human gut metagenome | biome: human gut; feature: ankylosing spondylitis patient; material: feces | host: Homo sapiens | place: China | collected 2015-10
TTTCGAGCCCTGCCAGGGCTCGAAAGTTCGATGTCTACGCTCCGCTCCGGTCCGCATGGAAAATTTCAGAAGCAAAAGGGAATACGTATTTGTTCCGGTTTGTATAGGAGCTTCATTTTGTATGCGAATGACCGCGGGACCAGACTTTACTTGGCTGTGCCTTATAGGTGGGGCGGCGGAAGAGGAGGCTTTTCAGTGCGGGACCGTTAAAGGGGAAGAGGGGCCAGAAGTAACTGAAGCCTGCGAAGGTTGGTGTGGTAATCATGGAGAGTGACACAAGCGTCAGACCGATAATAAAGCCGGGCAGACCCCATAATCCGGTGGTGACCACAAGGAGAATTCGATAGATCCGCAGAGCATCAGCAAATTCGATACTGGAGAGGGACAGATTCGCCAGCATGGTGACAGCAGCATAGAAGAGGACTTCCGTGGAGGCCCAGTTAAGACTGACAGCAATGTCACCGATTAATAGTCCGCCGACAATGGACAGAGCACCGGAGACGCGGCTGGAGCTGAGTGCCGCTGAATACTTGAAAAGATCCAGCAGGAACTCTACCGCCAGCACATAGAAGAAGAGCCGGAAAGGGGACAGGTCACTGACGGGGGTAAGCTGTAGCTGTACCGTGAGTTCCGGGTAATAAGCAGCGAGAAGCAAAAATACCGGAAGGAGTAGGAGACTGACCGGGATGCACAGAAAACGGATCATGCGGAAGTAGGTTCCGGTCAGGGGATTGTTGTAATAGTCCTCCGGACTCTGGGTAAATTGGAAGATCGTACCGGGAAGCAGCAGAACGGCAGGGGAGTTGTCCACGATGAGCAGAATATGCCCTTCGCACAGATAGCTGCAGGCCACATCGGGCCGTTCCGTCAGCTGGATACTGGGCAGAGGATTCCACCAGCGTTTTTTGATCAGGAGTTCTTCCAGACTTTTGCTGCCCATGGTCAGGGAAGTGATCTGTAATTGGGAAAGCTTTTTCTTTAAGGTATCTAATAATTCCTCATTGACTTGATCCGCCAGATAGGCGATAGCTACATCCGTGCGGCTTTCTGCACCCAGAGAACAGATAGAGAATGTCAGTTTCGGAGAACGCACCCTCCGGCGGATCAGATTGGTATTGAACAACAACGTCTCCACAAAACCGTCCCGGGCACCACGGGTGATCCGTTCGGTGTCAGGTTCGGAAATGCTACGGACAGGATAGGTACGGACATCGATGATCACGGCCTGTGCAAAACCTTCTACCAGAAGGACAGAGGGGCCACTGAGAATATTTTGCAGAATCGTATCTATAGAGGAAGTCAGTGACACCTGGGCATACCCCAGTTTGCTCTGCACATAGCGAGGGAGATCCCGGATTTCGGAATCCAGTGTATAGAGGGGGTCCTGCAAGTCGGAAAAAATTTGTTGAAGGATCTCCGTCTTACAAAAACCATTGACACCGATCCAGTAAGCCGGCGTATTTCCCAGCTTCAGGTCACGGGTGATCAGGTCAAAACTGTCATCCAGTGGCAGCAGAGCGTGGAAAAGTGCTGTATTTTTGGATAGATTTGTGGATAAGGAGCGTTGTACCATAGTGGGGAATCCTTTCTGATCACTTGCATAGACTGCCAAACAGGTATATGGTATTATTATTCAGATAGATTCCCCAGGTTTTTCGGAACTATACGGATCAGTGGTATAATTGACACAACCCCAGCAGGATCAACAATAAACCTGAGACGGGATCCGTATATTCCCCGATCTGCTGCAGGAAAGCAGACCTGCCCAGACGGCTTCCGAAAGCCAGAAATCCGAAGGAGCAGAAAAAGGTGGACACCGATGCCGGAAGGAAAGGAAGTCCCGTAATACTGGCGGAGAAACCGATGCCGATATTGTTCATGGAAAGGGCACAGCCCAGCGCCAGTATCTGCGACAGGGATAATTCCCGGTGCCCGACAAATTTTTTCTTTTTCTGGCACAGATTATTATCCGGGGAAAAATTGCAGCACCATCTGGAAAGCAGCCATTTTCCCACGTAGTAAAGACCGAAAAGGATCAGTACACTGCTTCCGATCCGGGTACCGATGCCGATGGGAAACAAGGGTAACAACAGGTTGCCAAGACCTATAGAGATCACAGTCCCGATCAGGGTGACTGTGCTGATCAGCAGATTATGTCTGGCAGGCAGAGGGACTTTCTGGAGGCCCAGAGCCATACCTACCAGAAGGGCATCCAGACTGGCTGAGATGCCGAAGAGCAGAGGGGGCAGAATAGACATAACATGCTCCGTAGAAAATATTCTTAATTTTACTATATTCCCCTGAAATTATTTTGTGAGGTTGTGGGGCAAAGGAACAAATGAGTATGGAAGTAAAGAGAAAACTGAGTGAATTCCTAAAAAGAGAGACGGTTCTGACCGTAGCGATCCTGCTGGCAATAGTGTCCGCGGTGATGATTCCGCCGGACAGAGAATATGCAGGATATATTGATTTCCGCACACTTTCGATCCTTTTCTGCCTGATGACGGTGATGGCAGGCTTGCAGAAACTGGGTGTTTTCCGTAATATTGCAAAAACGCTGTTGCGGCATACACAGAATACCATACAGTTGGCAGAGGTATTGGTACTTTTGTGTTTCATTTTCAGTATGATCATCACCAATGATGTGTCATTGATCACGTTTGTACCGTTTACCTTCATTGTGCTGCGGCTGACAGGCGAAGAAGCTGTGAAAAAACTGGCAGTACCTGTGATCGTTCTGCAGACGATAGCTGCCAATCTGGGAAGTATGCTGACGCCGATCGGAAATCCGCAGAATCTGTATTTATATGGGAAAACACAGATGTCCGCTGGAACATTTATACTTTTGATGCTGCCTTATTCTCTGGTGTCACTGCTTTTACTGATGATCTGTGTGGTAATTGTGGCAAAACGGAGCGGAATCGAAGTCCGGGGAGCAGAAGTTTTGCTGACAGAAGATGAGAAGCTGGAACAAAAGAAATATTTACTTCCGGCATATTTGCTGTTATTTGTGTTGTGTCTGCTGACTGTGGCTCATATGATTCCTTATCCGGTGACATTGGGAACTGTGGCATTGGCGGTTCTCCTTTTAGATCGTGGTACTCTTATAAAAGTGGATTATTCGCTTTTGCTGACGTTTGTGGGCTTCTTTATTTTTATAGGAAATATGGGAAGAATGCCTGCTTTCTGTGATTTCCTGCAGAAGATCATCGGAGGTAGAGAAGTGATGACAGCCGTGATTGCCAGTCAGGTGATCAGTAATGTTCCGGCAGCCCTGCTGTTATCCGGATTTACGGAAAATATAACGGCATTGATCATCGGTACGAATCTGGGAGGGCTGGGGACGCTGATCGCATCCATGGCCAGTCTGATCTCTTATAAACAGGTGGCCAGACAGATTCCGGGAGAGAAAAAGAAGTATTTTGGATGGTTTACCATAGCAAATATCGTTTTTTTAATGATATTGGTATTGGAAAACTGTCTGCTGTAACTATAGAAAGCAGTCTGTCTGCCGGGAAAGGCAGAAAAGATGGCAATAACTAAAAAATAATCTGGGAGGTATTCGTCATGACAGAAGATATGACAATCATTGCAGAAGAGGCTTATCTGGCGGCCAAGGAGATCTTGGAAAAGGCGAGGCTGGAGCAGGGAGAGCTGTTTGTGGTAGGCTGTTCTACCAGTGAGGTGGGAGGTGCTACTATTGGTACCTATTCCAGCCCGGAGCTGGCGGAGATGGTCTTCGGCGGTATTTACCAGGCCACGCAGGAAGCCGGGGTATATCTGGCTGCGCAGTGTTGTGAGCATCTGAACCGTGCACTGATTCTGGAAAAAGAGGCTGCGGTAAAATATGGTTATCCCATGGTAAATGTGGTACCTCAGCCTAAGGCAGGCGGATCTTTTGCGACGGCGGCGTATAAAGCCTTCGAGCATCCGGTGGCTGTGGAACATATTCAGGCGGCAGCAGGAATGGATATCGGGGATACGCTGATCGGAATGCATCTGAGAGATGTGGCAGTACCGGTGCGCCTCCGGTCCGGACAGATCGGAGACGCCCATGTGGTATGCGCCCGCACCAGACCGAAATTCATTGGTGGCGGCAGAGCGGTTTATGACGAAGAATTATTGTAAAGAAATGATATGTGGCTATTTCTGTGGCATTCCGCGGAAGTAGTCACGGATCCAGCGTCCGGATTCATTGAAATCATCGTCGGTCCAGTCGGAAAGTGCCGTGCTGGAAGCCTTGAAGACGCTGCTGCTTTCGTCTTTGTTGGCGAGATTCCAGCAACAGAAGCTGATCTGGTACTTGTTCAGCAGATCCAGCCATTTGGTGGTGGAAACAAAATCATTGGCACCATTGCCGGAGGCATCGCACATGCCAAATTCGCTGACAAATACCGGAAGCCCGTTCTGAACACAGGTCTCTAAGCGGTTCCGCAGGTCGTCTTTATGGGTGCCTGCGTAGAAATGTAGCGTATACATTACATTGCTGTCATCCAGCGGAGAAGCGGCAGCCTTGTCGATCTCCTGACTCCAGGTTGGTGTTCCCACGAGAATTACGGCATCCGGCTTCTGCGCCCGGATCACCGGGATGACTTCTTCTGCGTAAGACTTGATGCTGTCCCAGGAAGTACCGCCGTTGGGTTCATTGCAGATCTCATAGAGCACATTGTCGTTGTCGGCAAAAACTTCCGCCATTTCCCGGAAAAAGGCGATCGCCTCATCTTTGTTCTGATTCGGGTCGCAATCACTTAAAATATGCCAGTCTACGATCACGTACATTCCAAGCTCTGTGGCGTAGGATACACCGTCTCTTACCAGCTGCTTCAGCTGTTCCTTATCACCGCCGGCACAATAACCGCCGTATTCCGCTGTATACATGGCGAGGCGGATACAGTTAGTATTCCAGTCGTCCCGCAGGGTACGGAAGGAATCATAATTGATATACTGGGGGAACCAGGCAATACCGTGGGTGGACATACCGTAGAGCTGGACAGTGTTCCCGTCTGCATCGGTCAGCTTCCCGTTCTCCACATGGAGGGCACCGTGCTGTCCGAAGGGCGTGGATGCCTTATCTTTGTCAGCCTCGGAAGTTACATCCGCAGGCTGTGTGGATTGCGTTCCGGGAGCATCGGGGGCCGGTGTCTGTTCGGATGCAGCGGTGCTTTCGTTAACGGTTTCTGTGATGGCAGCAGACGCTTCGGGGGAAGCAGATGCTGCGGCTTCATTTGACGTATCCTGCCTGCCACAGCCGGCGAGAGCACAGGTGCCTAAGGCTGCCAGTACGGCACAGCTGAGTGTTTTTCTGAAAATAGACATAATAACCTCTTTTCCTATTTGTTTGAGAATAAACGAATGAAAATACAAACAATGGGTTACCTTTTAAAACTAAAAACAAGCACTTACAACAAATATTATAATTGTGTCTGTGTAGCTTGGCAAGAAATGATTGCCCCCGAATAGGAGCTGTGATACAGTTAATGGGAACAGAGTTCGGAATAGAGGACAGAGATGGAGGAAACTTATGCTTCCGCAGTCATTTACAGAGAGAATGCAGGGACTTTTGGAATCGGAATATGAAGAGTTCCTGGCAAGCTTTGAGCATGAAAAATATCAGGCATTGCGTCTGAATCCGTTAAAAAAGGATGACATGTCTGTCATAACAGAAAAAGTTAAGCAGACTTTTCAGCTGCAGCCGGTTCCCTGGGCGGAGAACGGATATTACTATACCAAAGAGGACCAGCCGGGAAAACATCCCTGGCATGAAGCGGGACTTTATTATATTCAGGAACCCAGTGCCATGGCACCTGTGACACTACTGTCACCACAGCCCGGAGAGCGGATCCTCGATCTATGTGCTGCGCCCGGAGGGAAAAGTACCCAGATCGCATCAGCGATGGAGGGAGAAGGACTGCTTGTCACGAATGAGATCCACCCGGCGAGGGCGAAAATACTCTCGGAGAACGTGGAGCGCATGGGCATCCGCAACGCCTGTGTATTGAATGAGACGCCGGAGCACCTGGCGGATATTTTCGAGGAATATTTTGACCGGATCCTGGTGGATGCACCCTGCTCCGGAGAGGGAATGTTCCGGAAGAATGAAGTGGCCTGTGAGGAATGGAGCCCGGAGAATGTACAGCTCTGTGCGGACAGACAGGACGGCATTCTGGAATGTGCCGCCCGGATGCTGGTACCCGGCGGCAGACTGGTATATTCTACCTGCACCTTTGCTTCTGCGGAAAACGAAGGCAGCATCAGCCGTTTTCTGGCAAAGCATGAGGAATTCGAGATCGTTCCCATTGATAAAAAAGCACTGGGGATCCCGGAGGGCTGTGACGGCATTCCGGGTTGCGTGGAGAATCCCGCGCCGGGAATCGAAGGTACCTTGCGCCTGTGGCCTCATAAGCTGAAGGGAGAAGGTCATTACGCCGCGGTATTGCAGAAGAAGGGAAAGCTTCCGGAAGGCTGTCAGCCGGTGAGTGCCACCGGACCAGAGAAGGGAATTCCGGCGAAGAATCTGACAAAGGACTGGGCAGAGTATTTTAACTTCGCAAAAGAGACCTTTTCGGAGGAGCAGACGATCAAAGCAGGACTATGCACTGCCGGAGAAGGATTTCTGGCATTTGGTGATAACCTGTACCGCATGCCGGAGAGAATGCCCGGGGTGAAAGGACTGAAGGTATTGCGTCCCGGACTGCATCTGGGCACCTTGAAAAAGAACCGTTTTGAACCGGCGCACGCATTAGCACTGGCACTGCGCCCGGAGGATGTGAAGCATGTGTGGAAGCTGTCTGAGGAGGAAGCCGCTACTTATCTGAAGGGACAGACTTTTTCCGCGGAAGGCGAGAAGGGCTGGTATCTGATCTGCGTGGACGGCTGTAGCCTTGGCTGGGGGAAGCTGGCCGGAGGCGTCATGAAGAACCATTATCCCAAGGGGCTGCGAAAATGAGAACAGAGATATTATACGAAGACAACAGCGTACTGGTGATCCGCAAACCGGCAGGGCTGGCGGTACAGTCTGCCCGGATCGGACAGGCAGATGTGGTCAGTGAATTGAAGTCCTATCTGGCGAAACAGGCAGGAGCCGGACAGGGAGAGCCTTATCTGGCGGTGATCCACAGGCTGGATCAGCCGGTGGAGGGTGTGCTGGTATTCGCCAAAGAGAAAAAGGCGGCAGCAGCTCTGACGAAACAGTTATCCGATGGTACACTGAATAAACATTACTATGCAGTACTCTGTGGATATCCTGCTGTTGCAGAAGGGGAGCTTGTGGATTATCTACGGAAAGAGGGCAGCGTGGCAGTGGCAGTCACCGGCAGAGAGAAGAATTTTCCGGACGCAAAGATCGCAAAACTGCATTATAGCATTTTGGAGAAAATTAATCAGCCTATGCCGCTGGCACTGGCAGATGTCTGCATTGAGACCGGACGGTTCCACCAGATCCGCGTGCAGTTTGCCCATGCGGGATGGCCGTTGTTGGGAGATACCAAATACAGGAACACTACAGTCGCCGGAACGGCGGGGAGTCCGGCATATCGCGGCGTGGCACTTTGCGCATATTCTCTGGATTTTATCCATCCCGGCAACGGCAAAAAGATGTCATTCCGGGTGAAACCGCAGAATCCTGCATTTGAAAAATTTACAAAAATTCCTTCGGAGGGTATTTTCGAAGGATAAAAAAGCCTGTCCGGCACACACTAATCCCAAAAAGGAAGTGTGCGGCATGGATTGGGGAGAATTTGGCAAAAAAATAATAGGAAAAAAGATGATAGTACTGCTTCTGGTAACGGGGGCAGTCTATTTTTTTCTGCAATATCTGACACCTCTGTCGGCACCGGTACTGTTGGCCATGCTGTTTGTCACAATTTTTGGGCCAATGATGAAGCGGATGAATCAGCGTCTGCATTTTCCCAGACCCCTCAGTGCCATAGTGCTTCTCATCGTGGCAACAGTGTTGTTGGTGGGGTTACTCTGGATTCTGGTGTCCTGGATGCTAGGCAGCCTGCCGGTATGGATCGGCAATCTGGAACTGCGGGAGCAGGAGTGGCTGGAAGCCGTCCGGGGGCTGTGTCGCAGCGTGGGAGAGATTATTGGTGTGGACACTGCGTATCTGGAAAATACGGTCAGTGGCAGACTACAGGAGGGGCTGGATTCACTGGAAGAAAATATTCTGCCGGGAATGCTTTCCCAGTCTATGCAGTATGTGCAGTGGTTCGCGGAGCTGGGAGGATTTCTGGTGACGTTTTTGATCGCTTCGGTGCTGTTGGCGAAAGACTATGACGGTATTATGAACCGTCTGCTGGATCAGGAGGCCTGTCATGTACTTCTGGAGGTGATCTGCGGGATCGTCCGTTATATTGCCACTTTTGTAAAGGCCCAGGGGATCATTATGACCACGATTGCCATGACAGCTGCGGCAACATTAGGAATCGCCGGAATAAATCATGGTATTTTGTGGGGGATCCTGGCGGGGATTTTAGATGCGCTGCCTTTTATCGGAACGGGCATCGTGTTGGTGCCGCTGGGAGTTTTTCAGATTTTGGAAGGAAATTGGGGAAGAGCCATTGTCTGCGGTGTATTGTATTTGGTCTGTATTTTCCTGCGGGAAATCATGGAGCCTCGTCTTATCGGCAGGAAAATAGGAGTGTCACCCATAGCCGTATTGGTGTCACTGTATGCGGGAATCCGGCTGTTCGGCGTCTGGGGGATCATTAAGGGACCCCTGGGATTTGTGCTCATTTATGAGACTTATCACAGTCTCGCCCGGATGTTTGACCGCCAGAGGGAGCAGGAACAACAGGAATGAGAAAAGATTGACGAAAGAAGTGTCGAAAGCTATCATAAAAGTATTAGACAAAGGAAGCTTAGGAGAGACGGATCTATGGCAAAAAAAACAAAAGGGAAAAATTCTGTGGAATCGGTGGCAGAAACGCTATGCAATTTCAGCCGGTTCCTGTGTGATATCGTGATCAGCGTGTATCTGTTTGTGATATTGGCTGTACTGCCGTTGTACAACAGGGGCTATGCCCAGATCGGAACAGACAAGGAGAATTTTTTTATTAAGACTATGACTTATGCGGGGAAATGTCTGCTTCCGGTATTTGTGTTGTGGCTGATCCTTCGCCTCATTGTGGCAAAGCAGAAACAGGAGCTTCCGGAATTTCGGACTATTCCGAAAAGCATCTGGCAGGCTTTGAACACCACGGATAAATTCGCTGCTCTATACGGGATTGCCGTGGTAATGTCCTATGTGTTTACCCGGTATCGGGAGGAGGCACTGTGGGGGACGGCATCCTGGCGGATGGGGATGTGGACCCAGCTGGGAGCGGTCATTGTATATTTTATGATCTCACGGATGTGGCAGAGAAACGACTGGATCGTGATCCTGACATTGCCGGTGTCGACCATAGTTTTTTTCCTCGGATATATGAATAAATTCGGGCTGTGCCTTGTAGATAAGGAGATCATCAATTCCTCCTTTATTTCTACCGTGGGAAATATTAACTGGTATTGCGGTTATCTGGTGACGGTGCTGTTCGGTGGAGTTTATCTGTTATGGTGGATGGGATCGGAGATCACTTGGAAGAGAGCGCTGCTGATGGGGTATGTGACGATTGGTTTTGCTTCTCTGGTAACCCAGGGCAGCAGCAGTGGTGTTGTAACTTTAGCCGTAATGCTGTTTGTATTGTTTGGCATGTCTGTGAAAGATGGCAGAAAAATGGAATGCTTCTGGCAGGAAATGACATTGTTATCGGTGGCATGTCTGATCACATATATTCTGCGGAGCTGCAATGTGCTTTCGCAGGAACTGCCAATAGAAAAAGTGACGGATATCCTGACGTTTTCCGCAATGAGTGTGATTTTGACGATCGTGTCAGTAGTGGTACTGTGGCTGGTACATACCAGCAATAACAGAAATCAATACTGTGGGAAACTTTTTTGGGGCATCTATCGGATATTGTGCGTAGCACTGCCGGTTGTGAGTGTGGCATTATTAGCGTTTATTCTGGCGAATACGCTGTTGGGCGGAAAACTGACGTCCTTTCTGACGGAGACGGCAGGTGACGGGGGCAGCAACTGGCTGATGTTCAGCGCGGCCTGGGGCAGCAACAGGGGAGCCACCTGGTCGGCGGGAGCTAGCTGCTTCTGGGAAGCAGATCTGTTACATAAGATTTTCGGCGTAGGGCCGGATTGCATGTATGCGTTTCTGTCAAATGAGGCCAGCCCGGAGCTGCAAAATATGGTGTATGATTTCTTCTATGGAAACCGCCTCACTAATGCACATAATGAATGGCTGACGATCCTGGTGGATATAGGAGTGCTGGGGCTGGTCAGTTATGCGGGAATGATGATCTCAGTAATCCGTAATTTCCTGCATGCCGGGAAAAAGTCGATGCTGGTGGGAGCCTGCGGGTTCTGTGTGCTGGCCTATACGGTGAACAATATGTTCAGCTTCCAGCAGGTGATGAATATTTCGACGGTGTTTGTGATTATGGGGATTGGAGAGAATTTGCGGCGTTCAGCCCGTGATTGAACCAGCGAAAGTTGAATTTATGGTCTCCGCTTCGGTCGGTCCAGGCCGAGGTCCCCCGGACCTCGTGGGGTCTCCGCTC
>OOCR01001712.1_pt1 | contig 10570 bp, 6 predicted proteins | sample 1671491 | NCBI WGS metagenome assembly OOCR01 (sample SAMN06348162, study PRJEB24527) | human gut metagenome | biome: human gut; feature: ankylosing spondylitis patient; material: feces | host: Homo sapiens | place: China | collected 2015-10
GGAAGTAGAAATCTACTACCGCTTCATCGGCAAAATCGACTGACCTTTCTTTTTTTACCCAACAATATCTTTAATTAAGGGAAACGGGTGCGACCTATCCTGAAATCAAGGCCCGTGTGTTGGAACAGACTGGGCTGAAGGTTTCTTCCCTGTATATCTCGCAGGTCAAGCAGAAATGCGGTCTGGAGGTACGGGAGAACCACCACAAGGCTAAGTCCGAAAACACAAAGCAGCCTCAGTGTCCGAAGGAAAAAGAGGATGCAATCGTGGAAGCATTGAAGCATTTTCAAATGATTTGATTTACTGTATGCTCGTCTGATTTTCAGGCGGGCATTTTCTTTTGCCGGAATATGGTGTTTCCACTTTTATCGTGGTACAATAGATGCAAGAATCATTCTTCAGGAAAATCACCCTTCCATCCAATTTATAGGACACCCATCGTTGTAAAATCAGGATGTCCACCTATCACAAAAAATAAGGAGCAACGTATGCCAAACGATAAGATCTCCGCCGTAGGTGCCAATATTGCCGAAAAAGCCGCCATGATCTGGAACGTAGCCGATATGCTGCGGGGGCCGTTCAAGCCACACGAGTACGGTCTGGTCATTCTGCCCATGACCGTGGTGAAGCGGTTCCACGACTGCTTGCTGCCCACCCATCAGGCGGTGCTGGACACCTACGAGAAGGTGAAAAAGCTGCAGGTCATCGACGGCTTTTTGCAGAAAGCCTCCGGCTACCAGTTCTATAACACCAGCCGTTTCACCTTCGAGACCCTGCTGGCAGACCCGGACAACATTGAGTCCAACTTCCGGGATTACCTGTCCGGTTTCTCTGCCAACGCACAGGACGTGCTGGCAAAGTTCGACTTTGACAACATCATCAAGCGGATGGTAGAGAGCAACACCCTCTACCTCGTTATCAAGGAGTTCGGCTCTGAGAAGGGCTATCTTGGCCCGGACAAAATCAGCGCCGTGGATTGCGGCTACATCTTTGAGGACCTAGTGCGGCGGTTCTCCGAAAGCTTTGGCGAGGAGGCGGGAGCCCACTTTACCAGCCGGGATATCATCTATCTGATGACCGACCTGCTGCTGTCCGAAGCCGACCTCGACACCAGCAGCATGACCGTTTACGATATGGCCATGGGCACCAGCCAGATGCTGAGCTGCATGGAGGAGCGCATCCACGAGCTGAACAGCGACATTGAGGTGACCTGCTTCGGGCAGGAGTTCAACCCCTCCACCTTTGCCATCGCCAAGGCGGACATGATGATCCGCGGCGGCGACCCCAACAATATGCGGTTCGGTGATACTTTGTCGGAGGATCAGTTTCCCGGATTCACCTTCCAGTACATCATCTCCAACCCGCCCTTCGGCATCGACTGGAAGCGGGAGCAGAAGGCAGTGGAAGCCGAGGCCGCGCGGGGCGAGATGGGGCGTTTTGCGCCCGGTCTGCCCAAGATCAGCGATGGTCAGCAGCTTTTTGTGCTGAACGGCCTTGCCAAGCTGGCAAACAAGGGCAAGATGGCCATTATCCAGAACGGCTCTCCCCTGTTCAGCGGCGACGCCGGCAGCGGGCCCAGCAACATCCGGCAGTATATTCTGGAAAACGACTGGCTGGACTGCATCATCCAGCTTTCCACCGATATGTTCATGAACACCGGCATCTCCACCTACATCTGGGTGCTCAGCAAGGATAAGCCCGCCTACCGCGCGGGCAAGGTACAGCTTATTGACGCCAGCCACTGCTTCGAGCCACGCCGCAAGAGCATCGGCACCAAGCGCAACGACATCACCGATGCCTGCCGGGAGCTGATCGTCACCGCCTACGGCGAATTTGCCAACGGCAAGGTGTACGGCGACAAAAACGGCATCTACTGTGAGAGCAAGGTGTTCGAGAGCGTGGATTTCGGCTACAACAAGATCGTGGTGGAGCGTCCCCAGCGGGACGAAGCGGGCAACGTTATCCTGAAGCGCGGCAAGCCTGTGCCGGACACCAGCCTGCGGGACACCGAAAACGTACCGCTGGTGCAGGATATTGACGCCTACTTTGCCCGGGAAGTTCTGCCCTACGCCCCCGACGCATGGATCGACCACAGCAAGACCAAGGTGGGCTACGAGATCCCCATGACCCGCTATTTCTACGAGTATCAGGCACCGGAAGCCGTGGAGGATATCGTGGCGCGCATTACCGCACTGGAACAGGATATCTCCGCCGGGCTGGCAGAGCTGTTCCATAAAGCCTGATTTGAGTTGTTTCCATTTTGGAAACTGCTTCTTCCACTTTTACTTTACTCAGTTTGTGCAAAATTTGCACAAACTTATGGAAAGGATTCTCAAATGAGTGAAACCGAACGGAAAAGCATGATTAAGGTTCGCGGTGGATTCAGTGAACGGAATAGAATCATCCACTTTGGTGACGTCATACAAACAGCTGAATTTGAGTACTTTTCTCGGGTTGCATTATGCAATTGTATGTATGACTTCATGTCCAATATATTTGAAGTCGTATATAACCCCTCTTACTCTCTTTGTCCTGAGTATTCTTCTTCGTTTGAAGCGGCATTTTGTAAGGATATGATACGAAATGTTTTCCACGAGCATGACGAATGCAGTCATCCAGATAGTTATAGTTGGAATAGCATTTACACCAGCGTCAGAGATGTAATTACTGACGCTCCTTATAATGAAGTCCTCGATATTATTGAGTATATCTGCAACTATCTTGAGCCACGCTCAGGGGCAGGAACTATTTATCAAAAGTTTAATGATTTATTCGAGCAAGAATGTATTGGCTACCGCTTTATCTCTAAACGAATTGTCCCTATTACGGATAACTCCGAAGTAAAAGAAATCGAGCAGGCTTGTCATACTCCCTTTGAAGGTGCCCGCACTCAGCTTCAAAAGGCACTTTGTTTCTTGTCCGATAGAGAGCATCCTGATTACAAAAACTGTGTAAAAGAAAGCATTAGTGCAGTAGAATCTGTTTGCAAGGTACTTGCTAACGACCCAAAGGCTGAATTAGGTAAGGCTCTGAAATCTTTAATAGCAAACGGTCTAATTATTCATGGCAGTTTAAAATCTGCTATTTTGGCTTTATATGGCTATGCTTCTGATGAAGGTGGTATTCGTCATGCTGAGCGTGAAACTGAAAGTACCGTTACTTTTGAAGAAGCAAAATTTATGATGGTTACTTGCAGTGCAATCGTCAACTATCTGGTTGCAGAATACGGAAAGCATGGTGCTGAAAATGCGTAAAATGAAAGACAGCGGCATTGAATGGATCGGGGAGATTCCGGAGGGGTGGGAAATTGTTCCTGTTCGCTCATGTTTTGATGAAGTCAGGACAAAGAACACTGATGGTCAAGAGCAAAACGCCTTGCAGTTCAAATCCGGTAATATTATTAGTAAAACCAATTTCAATGCAAGCATGGATGATTATGTCGCAGATACCATTACCAATTACACTGTCGTCTTGCCCGATACTGTTATGATTAACGGCTTGAACCTCAACTATGATTTCAAGTCTCTGCGTGTTGCTTTGGTTAAGGAGAAGGGCGTAATAACTTCAGCCTATCTTGCAATTTTTCCAGATAGAAAAAAGATTTCCCCTCAGTATGCAACTTACCTTTTCAAAGGTTATGAAACCAAAATGGCTTTTCATAACATGGGTGCCGGCATTCGCAAAACATTAGGCTACAAAGAGTTCAAAAATCAGCCGCTATTATTGCCCAGCAAAGAAGAACAGAATAAAATCTCCGCATATTTGGATTCTAAATGTTCCCACATTGACACTATGCTTTTCAGAACCCGTTCCGGCATCGAGGAATACAAAAAGCTCAAGCAGGCAGTTATTACAGAGGCTGTTACCAAAGGCGTGCGTAGTGAGCGGGAGATGAAGGATAGCGGGGTTGCGTGGATTGGGGAGATTCCAGCAGAGTGGAGCAAATGTCATCTAAAAAATATTTCTTCTGAGATTGGTGACGGTCTTCATGGAACTCCAAATTTTGACGATAATGGTGATGTTTTCTTCATAAATGGGAATAATCTCGGTGGAGAATATGTCGAACCAAGAGCGGATACCAAAAGAATAAATTCAGAAGAATTTCTCAAATATACTCGTCCATTTTTTTCAAATCAAACTATCATGATTTCTCTCAACGGATCTTATGGCAAAGTTTCCCTTTACAAAAATTTTCCGATGCTTTTAGGAAAAAGCGCCGGATATATAACATTATTGCCTTCTATTGATTGCCGGTATATCAAATACTATTTATCAAGCACCCCTTCCCAGATAATGATGACACTAAGCTTAAACGGAACGACCATTCCTAATCTTTCTTTAAATACACTTCGCAATTTTTCTATTTTCTTACCAGTTTTATGTGAGCAAAAAGAAGTTGCCGACTACCTTGATGCTAAGTGCGCCGAGATTGATGGCCTAATTGCAAAGAAGGAGTGTCTGGTGAAAGAGCTGGAAAGCTATAAGAAAAGTTTGATTTATGAGGTTGTAACGGGAAAGAGGGAGGTGTAAAGAATGGAAGATTCAGCTCAAAAACAAATCACTCGCAAACAGCACATCGTTCCACAGTCATACCTCAGAAGATTCGCTACACTCACCGAAAATGGCAACTATCAAATTGGAGTAGGCATTCGAAAAAAGGATGGTCATGGATTTTCTGCCGCAACACAGTCCGTTAAAAATGTTGGTTATATAAAAGACTTTTATGAATTTGATTGTCGAAAGGACATTCCTAATTATTGGGAGAATTACTTTGCTGAAGTAATTGAGCCTTTCTGCGGCACAGAATTATCCAATATCATTAGAAAAATCGAATCATCTCAAAATGCCGCTGTCGTTTTAAGTCATGAAGATAAATGCAATCTTTCTGTATTTATTTGCCATCAAATTTTCCGTAGTCCACAAGCACTAGAAAAAGCCCTACAAATCGGCCAAAAATCCATCGCCGAGAGCAAAAGAAAAGCTCAAATATATTTTAATGAATCTTTTCCTCCATTTCTGCAACCATTTTTATTAGATGCCCTAAACCGTGCAAATTTCACCAACGATGAAATTAAAGATGTTGCCATGCAGTCCATGTCTAATGTTTCTAAACAAGAAGAAAGAATTGACGCATTACTTAATAAAACGTGGCTTGTTTATGAAAATCAAACTCAGCTTCAATTTATAACAAGTGATAATCCTGTATGCCGAAGAAATTGTGTTACAAATTCTTTTTCTTTTGAAGATAACACCTTAAAAGATGCAAATTCAATCATTTTATTTCCATTAAGCCCTACGATTTTAATAGAAATTACTCCCAGCCATCTTTTAGGATCGCAGCCACAAAAATACGATGGCCGAAAATTCCTATTGGGGCAAAACGATCTTTCTTTTATTGCTGGTACAGATACCCTTCAAATGTTGCAATGCCATCGACAAATTTTTATGTCGTTAAATACACTTCAGCATCTTGATGAATTGTCGAAAGCGAGCAAAATCAATGATTGAACAGCTCATTAAGGAAATAAATATTTGCTTAGAAAACGAATGTTTTCTCTCTGCGCTTGGAATGGCACTTACACTTCCTGACATTTGCGGAAAAGCAGAGTATCCCACTGAAAAATATGTTTCTAAGCGTTATATCAACTGGTTTAACACTTATGTCGGTGACTATGAAAAACCGCCAAGTCCTTACGGAGATGATATGCCATATCTTTCTGGGGAAGTTCTTTTTTCTTTGCGAAATTCAGTTCTTCACCAAGGAACACCCAATGTCTACACCACCAAGGTTTCAGATGAACGCTTCAAAATAGACGAATTTATTCTTACAATCGATGACTATACTCAGAGCGGATTAAGTCATGTCGTTTACGATTCAGGCACGAATGTTTCTTTCAAACAATTACAGGTCAATCTCTGCAATCTTTGTGTGCGACTCACACATGTGGCCGATGAGTACTATAAAAACAACAAAAGTAAATTTACATTTTTTAATTACACTTTGAAAGACAGACGCTACAAATAAAGGAGGTCTAACCATGTCCCTCATTACCACCGAAAAGCAGTTTGAATCGGACATTGCGGCGGCGCTGCTCTCCCCTGCCGGGAGCTACACCCGCAACGGGGATTGCTATGACCCCAAGCTGGGGCTGTTTGTGGATACCCTGATCCGCTTTGTGCAAAAGACCCAGCCCAACGAGTGGGCATTTTTTGAAAAGCAGAACCCGGCAAACCCGGTGCGGAAGTTCTGCACGGCCTTTAATAATGCCTGCGATGCGGACGGGCTGCTTTCGGTGCTGCGGTACGGCTTCAAGCACCGGGGACGGCGGTTCCGGGTGTGCTATTTTCAGCCGGAATCCGCGCTGAACCAGAAGGATGCCCAGCGCTACGCCCAAAACGAGATCACCTGCAACCGGCAGTGGTTCTACTCCGACACCACCCACAACTCGGTGGACATGGTGCTGGCGGTAAACGGCATCCCGGTGTTCGCCTTTGAGCTGAAGAACCAGTTCACCGGGCAGACCGTGGAGAACGCCAAACAGCAGTGGATGCATGACCGGGACCCCCGGGAGGTGTGTTTCCAGTTCAACAAGCGCATTCTGGGCTACTTTTGCGTAGACCTGACCGAGGTGTGGATGGCCACCCGGCTGGCGGGCAAGGACACACGCTTTCTGCCCTTCAATCAGGGCTCTAACGGTGCCGGGCGGGACGGCGGCGCAGGCAACCCGCCCAACCCCAACGGCTATCTTACCGCCTACCTCTGGGAAGAAGTGTTCCAGAAGGACAGCATGATGGACATCCTGCAAAAGTTCATGAGCCTGCAGGACGGCAAGACCCTGATCTTTCCCCGGTATCACCAACTGGACGTGGTGCGCAAGCTTGTGGCGGACGTGCGGCAGAAGGGTGCCGGGCAGCACTATCTCATCCAGCACAGCGCCGGGTCGGGCAAATCCAACTCCATTGCTTGGACGGCGTACCGGCTGGCTTCCCTGTTCAACACCGAGAACAAGCCGGTGTTTGCCAGCGTCATCGTGGTGACTGACCGCACCGTGCTGGACGCACAGCTGCAGGAGACCATCTCCGGTTTTGATCATACGCTGGGTGCAGTGGAGGCCATCGGCGAGGACAAAAACTCCGGCGACCTGCGGGATGCCATCAACAATGGCGCACGCATTATCATCACCACACTGCAGAAGTTCCCGGTCATCTACACCGAGGTGAACAAAACCGCCGGGAAGAACTATGCCGTCATCATCGACGAAGCGCACTCCTCCCAGACCGGCACCTCTGCCTTAAAGCTGAAAGCCGCCCTTGCCGACACCGAAGATGCGCTGCGGGAATATGCCGAGCTGGAAGGCAAAGCGGAGGACGAGATCGACCCGGAGGATGCACTGGTGAAGGAGTTGACTTCCCACGGACGGCACAAGAACCTGTCCTTCTTCGCCTTTACCGCCACCCCAAAAGCCGCCACGCTGGAGCTGTTCGGCACCGAGTACCCGGACGGCAGCCACCACCCCTTCCACATTTACAGTATGCGCCAAGCCATTGAGGAAGGGTTCATTCTGGATGTGCTGCAAAACTACATGACCTATTCCACCTGCTTCAAGATTGCCAAGACCATCCCGGACAACCCCGACCTGCCCGCCAGCCGGGCGGCGAAGCTGATCCGCAAGTATGAGGAGCTGCACCCCTACAACATCAGCCAGAAGGCAAAGATCATTGTAGAGACCTTCCGGGAGACCACCAGCCATAAAATTGGTGGGCGGGGCAAGATGATGGTGGTCACCTCCTCCCGGCTGGCGGCGGTGCGGTACTTCCACGAGGTCAAACGCTACATTGCAGAGCAGGGCTATGACGATGTGCAGATCTTAGCGGCATTTTCCGGTGCCGTACCGGACGGCGGCGTGGAGTACACGGAGCAGTTTCTGAATGTCCGCGCTGACGGCAGCCACATTGCCGAGAGCCAGACCAAAAAGGAGTTCCATAACAACTTCAATGTGCTCATCGTGGCAGAAAAATACCAGACCGGTTTTGACGAACCGCTGCTCCACACCATGATCGTGGACAAAAAGCTGAAGGGCGTTAAGGCGGTGCAGACCCTCTCCCGCTTAAACCGTACCTGTCCCGGCAAAACCGACACCTTTGTGCTGGATTTTGTGAACAAGGCAGAGGACATCCGGGAGGCCTTCCAGCCGTTTTATCAGGAAACCTTTCTGGAGCAGGAGGTCAACACCGATCTCATTTACAAGACCCAGAAGGAGCTGCGGAGCTTTTCCGTCTATTCCGATGCAGACGTGGAAGCCTTTGCCAAGGAGTATTTCCGCAGCACCAAGCAGGATAAAAACGCCGTGGGCCGCATGAGCAGCGTTTTGAAGCCGGTGGCAGACCGCTACAACCAGAAAACGCAGGCCGAGCGGTACCAGTTCCGCCGCCTGCTGCGCAGCCTTGTCAAGTGGTACGGCTACGTTTCGCAGGTGGCGCGGATGTTCGATGAAGAGTTGCACAAGGAAAACGTATTCTGCGCCTACCTGCTCAAGCTGCTGCCGCCGGACGAGGTCTCTCCGCTGGATCTGGAGGGCAAATTGCAGCTGGAGTATTACAAGCTGCAAAAGACCTTTGCCGGTGCCATCGAACTGGAACACGCCAAGGGCGTCTACGAGCCGGTCACCCAGAAGGGTGCTCTCGGCCACGACCCCAAGGAGCCGCTGGACGAGATTATTTTGAAGATCAACGAGAAGTTCAAGGGTGAGTTCACCAATGCCGACCGGGTGCTGCTTACCGCCCTGCATGACCGTCTGCTGGCTGACCCGAAGCTGGCAAAGCTGGCGCGCAGCTCCGACCCGCAGATCTTTACCGAGAGCATCTTTCCCAAGGCCTTTGACACCGCCGCACAGGACAGCTATCTCGAAGCGCAGGACACCTTCTCTTCCCTGTTTGAAGATACCAGCAAGTACAAGGCTATCATGTCGGCATTGGCAGAGTGGCTGTATGGAGAATTCCGGAAGAAGTAAAACAGTTTTCCCTTTTTATTTGCTTAAAACAGCCTGCATCCACCGGATGCAGTTCAGGGGTTTGGGTGTTCCCCAACAAGCGTTTTGCAACGCAAATGGTGTTTGTATAGACAGACACATTGCTTGCAGATGCAGACGTTGTATATACGTCTGCCCTGCTTGCGAGCGCTATGAAGCCTCTCAACGCGACTTCCAAATTTGAAAATTATTTTGCAATCAGGACCGTCCGTTTTCAAGTTCAACTTGAAGCGGGCGGTTATTTTTCTGCACAAAAATTTTCGAGTTTGCAACCGCAGCAAACAGGGCGAGTTGGTACCGCCTCGCAATTTTTGAATCAGATTTTTCAAATCCAACTTCAAAAACGCTTGTTGAGCTTTGCCCAAACCCGATATTCAGCACAAAATTGCGCCGGCTGCACGTTTCCGCTGATACCGAATAAGCAATTTTTCTTGGAGAAAAATTTGTTCTATGAAAATCGGCGTTGATTCATTCAATATTGCATCAAACCGGAACTATTACTTCCGATTTTGAAGGCAAAAAGCGGAAGTATCACTTCCTAAAAAATCGAGCAATTTTATGGTATGCTCTATCCAGAGCCGTTCACAAGAACCGGACCTCCCAAGTCCGGTTTTCTCCCTCAAAACCGGACCTGTCAGGTCCTAAAAAATTTTTTGAAAGTGTGATAAGCTACCAGCAAGACACCAATTGAACCTTGAAAACCGAATGACTGTCTGCATGGGATACCCGGCGAAGACCCCACAAGGGAGAGCCGGAAAACGCCGCCGAAAGGGGGGCAGGAACACCATGCAGAGAGAACGGCACCCAAAATTTGAAATTACGTTGATACGCAAAACCAGAACTAATAGTTCCGATTTTGCCTTGAAATTCACTTCATATTTTTTAAAAACCGGAACTACCAGTTCCTAAAAACAAAATTTACGATGTGATATAATTTTTTCAATGGTTTGCAGCAAAGAACCGGAAGCATCACTTCCGCTTTTTTACAACCAAAAACCGGAGGTACGACCTCCTAAAAAATCTTCTATGAATGTGTTAATCTAATTTCAGAGCCTTCATTGAACCTTGAAAACCGCATGACCGTCTGCATGGGATACCCGGCGAAGACCTCGCAAGGGAGAGCCGGAAAACGCCGCTAGAAAGGGACAGGAACGCCATGCAGAGAGAACGGCGTAAGAATAATGATATTCTATTTCATTTCAGAAAGGATGATTTGCCTATGACAAAACTGAGCCAGCTTAAAATTGACCCGGAGTTCCAGAAACAAATCAACCCTCCGTCGTTTGAGGAAACCCACCAACTGGAAATGAACATCCTCAAGGAGGAACGTGTACTGAATCCGATCATCACGTGGAACGGTTATATTGTGGATGGACATACACGCTATCAAATTCTTCGGAAATATCCGTTCATTCCATTTGAAGTCATCGAAAAAGAATTTTCCAGCCGCTATGAAGCACTTGTATGGATCTGTAAAAATCAGCTTGGGCGGCGAAACCTGACCCCAGAACAGAAAAAGTTCCTGATCGGAAAGCAGGCAG
>OOCR01001714.1_pt1 | contig 10567 bp, 5 predicted proteins | sample 1671491 | NCBI WGS metagenome assembly OOCR01 (sample SAMN06348162, study PRJEB24527) | human gut metagenome | biome: human gut; feature: ankylosing spondylitis patient; material: feces | host: Homo sapiens | place: China | collected 2015-10
CTTTATTCTTTTCTTCCATAAGCTGATTTATACCCTTTTAACATTCGGAATATCCCCCTTTCTTTTCCGAAATCTCTTTTATTTTTGTATTTTTGCCTGCGTATGCGTTAAAATATTATAGTATATACGAATTTATGAGTGACGAAATCAACGAGATACCAGAAGGACATTCAGACTACAAACCGGCAGACGCACGGGACGAAAGCGTAAAACATCAGCTCACAGGCATGTACCAGAATTGGTTTCTGGACTATGCTTCGTACGTTATTTTGGAACGTGCCGTGCCTCATATCAACGATGGTTTGAAGCCGGTACAACGCCGTATCCTACATTCCATGAAACGTCTGGACGACGGACGATATAACAAAGTGGCTAACATTGTGGGACACACCATGCAGTTCCACCCTCACGGTGATGCTTCTATCGGAGATGCCCTGGTACAGTTGGGACAGAAAGACCTGTTGATTGATTGTCAGGGTAACTGGGGTAATATCCTTACCGGAGACGGCGCCGCTGCTCCCCGTTATATAGAAGCACGCTTGTCCAAGTTTGCGCTGGACGTTGTCTTCAATCCTAAAACAACTGAATGGAAACTTTCTTACGACGGACGAAACAAAGAACCGGTCACTCTTCCCGTGAAATTCCCGTTATTGCTGGCACAAGGTGTGGAAGGTATCGCCGTGGGACTTTCTTCCAAAATTCTACCGCATAACTTCAACGAACTTTGCGATGCCTCCATCAGTTATCTGCGTGGAGAGGAATTCCAATTGTATCCTGATTTCCAGACAGGAGGTTCTATCGACGTAGCCAAATACAACGACGGAGAACGCGGCGGAGCGGTGAAAGTACGTGCCAAGATCACTAAGATTGATAATAAAACACTTGCTATCACAGAAATTCCATACGGAAAGACGACTTCGACAGTGATCGACTCTATCTTGAAAGCTGTTGATAAAGGAAAGATCAAAATCCGTAAGGTAGACGACAACACGGCTGCCAACGTAGAGATACTGGTACATCTTGCGCCCGGCACTTCTTCGGACAGGACTATCGATGCACTGTATGCATTCACTGATTGCGAAGTAAGCATTTCCCCCAACTGTTGTGTCATTGATGACAGCAAGCCACATTTCCTAACCATCAGTAAAGTACTGAAAAAGTCAGCAGACAACACATTGGATTTACTGAAACAGGAACTGGAAATAAAGAAAGGCGAAATACTGGAAGCATTGCATTTCGCCTCACTCGAAAAAATATTCATCGAAGAGCGTATCTATAAAGACAAAGAGTTCGAGCAGTCCAAAGACATGGATGCAGCCTGCGAACATATCGACAAGCGTCTGACACCTTACTATCCGCAGTTTATCCGTGAAGTGACCAAAGAGGATATCCTCAAGCTGATGGAAATCAAAATGGGACGTATCCTGAAATTCAATTCAGACAAGGCGGATGAACTGATCGCCAAGATGAAAGAGGAAATTGCCGAGATTGATAATCATCTGGCTCACATCGTAGATTATACCGTCAACTGGTATCAGATGTTGAAAAACAAATACGGCAAGAACTTCCCGCGCCGTACGGAACTGCGTAACTTCGACACCATCGAAGCTGCCAAAGTAGTAGAAGCAAACGAAAAACTTTATATCAACCGCGAAGAAGGATTTATCGGAACAGCCTTGAAAAAAGACGAGTTCGTAGCATGTTGTTCGGATATCGATGATGTCATTATCTTCTTCCGCGACGGTAAGTATATCGTTACTCCTGTTGCCGACAAGAAGTTCGTCGGCAAAAACGTTCTCTATGTCAATGTATTCAAGAAGAACGATAAACGTACGATCTACAATGTAGCCTACCGCGACGGAAAAGAAGGAACGACATACGTAAAACGTTTCGCCGTGACCTCTGTAGTTCGCGACCGCGAATATGATGTCACACAGGGAACTCCCGAATCACGGATTACCTATTTCAGCGCCAACCCGAATGGAGAAGCCGAAATCATCAAGGTGACATTGAAACCGAATCCGCGTGTACGCCGTATCATCTTCGAGCATGACTTCAGTGAGGTCAGCATCAAGGGACGTCAGGCACGAGGCGTGATTCTTACCCGTTTGCCGGTACATAAGATATCCCTTAAACAAAAAGGAGGTTCCACGCTCGGTGGACGTAAAGTATGGTTTGACCGTGACATACTCCGCCTCAACTATGACGGACGAGGTGAATATCTGGGTGAATTCCAAAGCGACGACAGCATATTGATTGTTCTGAACAACGGTGATTTCTATACTACCAACTTCGACTTGAGCAACCACTATGAAGATAATGTAAGCATCGTGGAGAAGTTTGATCCTAACAAGATATGGACTGCCGCGCTTTACGATGCCGACCAACAGAATTATCCGTATCTGAAACGTTTCTGTTTTGAGGCCTCCAACCGTAAACAGAACTACTTGGGAGAAAATAAGAACAACCGTCTGATCCTGCTGACCGACGAGTACTATCCTCGTCTGGAAGTCATATTTGGCGGACACGACAATTTCCGTGATCCGTTGAATATCGATGCGGATGAATTCATTGCTGTCAAAGGTTTCAAAGCCAAGGGAAAACGTATCACTACCTATGCAGTGGAAACGATCAATGAGCTTGAACCAACTCGCTTCCCCGAACCCTCACAAGAACAACAGGAAGTTCCTGAAGAGGAGCCGGAAAATCTGGATCCGGACAGCGGCAAAAGCGAAGGCGATATTATTGATGAAATCACCGGGCAGATGAAATTATTCTGATGAAGAAAAAACTAATATATCTGGGGCTGACAGGTTGCATCCTGTTCGCCCTTTGCACAAGATTACAAGCGCAGATCGACAGTCTGCAAGCCCATCGGTATGTAACACGTGCCACCATGTATGGTGTCGGATTTACTAACGTTTTCGACACCTATCTTTCACCGCAGGAATACAAAGGAATCGACTTCCGTGTTTCCCGTGAATTGATTCGGATGACCAAGTTGTTTGATGGAAATGTATCTGTGCAGAACTTCTTTCAGGCAAACATCAGCTATACGCACAACCGGGCCGATAACAATAACACTTTCTCCGGATTAGTCAACTGGAACTATGGATTACATTACCAGTTCCGCCTGACAGATAATTTCAAATTATTAGCCGGAGGATTGATAGATGTCAACGGAGGCTTTGTCTATAATCTCCGGAACACCAACAATCCGGCATCCGCACGGGCATACGTCAATCTGGATGCCTCCGGAATGGCTATTTGGCACCTGAAAATCAAACGGTATCCGATGGTGCTTCGTTATCAGGTCAATCTGCCGGTTATGGGAGTGATGTTCTCTCCCCACTACGGACAATCTTATTACGAGATATTCTCTTTGGGAAATTCGAGTGGAGTAATAAAATTTACCTCCCTGCACAATCAACCTTCGTTGCGACAGATGCTCTCCGTCGACCTGCCGATAGGATATACCAAAATGCGCTTCAGCTACCTGGCTGATTTGCAGCAATCCAACGTTAACAATATCAAGACACATACCTACTCACACGTATTCATGGTAGGATTTGTGAAAGACCTATACCGTATCCGAAATAAGAAAGGAACCGCTCTTCCTTCATCGGTTAGAGCTTACTAAGAGAACAAAATTTAATGTTGAAACTTCAAGTGAGAGATCAATTAATGATGAGAAATAAGATTAGACAAATACTTTGGCTGCTCTGCTGCCTTCCGGTGCTGACTGGTTGCATTGGGGAAGATGACTACGCCAATGATCCCAGAGGTAATTTCGAACAACTATGGAAGATCATTGACGAACAGTATTGTTTCCTGGATACGAAAGGTATTGACTGGGATGCTGTTCATGACGAATACAGCAAACTGATTATTCCGTCGATGTCCAATGATGACCTGTTCGACATCCTAAGCCAAATGCTTTATATCTTGAAAGACGGGCATGTCAATCTATCTTCTGCCAGTCGTATTTCTTATTACGATGCATGGTATCAGGGCTACCCTTGGAATTATAGAGAAGATATTCTTTATAACTATTATCTGGGTAGTGCCAATTCAGGCTATCGCACATCCGCTGGTCTTAAATATAAAATATTCGACAATAACATAGGATACATACGTTATGAAAGTTTCAGTGCCGGAGTTGGAGATGGCAATTTGGATGAGGTCCTTTACTATTTACAAATCTGCAATGGACTAATTATCGATGTCCGTGATAACGGAGGAGGTAATCTGACCAATTCTTCACGCATAGCTGCCCGGTTCACTGACAAACTGGCATTAACAGGATATATCCAACATAAGACAGGTCCGGGACACAATGATTTCTCAGAGATGGAACCCATTTATTTAGAACCCTCCAACAGTATTCGTTGGCAAAAAAAGGTCGTGATACTAACCAATCGTCGATGTTATAGTGCCACAAATGATTTTGTTAACATAATGCGCAGTTTAAACAATGATAACGAGGATAAAAGAATCATCCAGCTGGGCGATCAGACTGGTGGTGGATCAGGGCTGCCATTTTCATCAGAATTACCCAATGGCTGGAGCGTCCGCTTCTCTGCCAGCCCCCACTTTGATAAGTATGGAAAGTCATTGGAAGATGGAATAAAACCTGATGTATACGTAAACATGGATAAGATTCTGGAAGAAGGGATAGAGCAGGGTGACATAGAATCACAAAAGAAAGATCCACTGATTGAAAAGGCATTCGAAATCTTAAGTGAATAACTTTATTGCCAAATTATTTGCCAAATCAGAAAATCTTCCTATCTTTGCACCGCTAAACAAAAAAGCTACACATGCGGCTGTGGCGTAATTGGTAGCCGCGCCAGACTTAGGATCTGGTGTCGTGAGACGTGTAGGTTCGAGTCCTATCAGCCGCACTAAAAATAAACTAGAAGCCTTCAAGATACTATCTTGGAGGCTTTTTAATTGGTTAGACATGAAGAAACATCAACTTTGCTGCATCGGTCACATCACATTAGACAAAGTAGTCACTCCCCAAAACACTGTCTATATGCCGGGAGGAACGGCTTTTTATTGTTCACATGCCATCCGCCATTTTAACGACATCGATTACGCCTTAGTAACAGCAGTTGGTGCCACTGAAATGAACGTTGTGGAGCAACTACGTGAAATGGGTATTCATGTAACCGCCCTGCCAAGCAAATATTCTGTATACTTCGAGAATATCTATGGCGCCAATCCGGACGACCGTACTCAACGTGTATTAGCGAAAGCTGATCCGTTCACTGCCGGTCAGCTGAAAGATATAGATGCGCAAATCTACCATCTCGGCTCTCTGCTGGCAGACGACTTCTCGTTGGAAGTAATCAAAGAACTATCTCAAAAAGGGTTGATTGCAGTAGACTCGCAAGGCTATTTACGTGAAGTGCGTGACACTCACGTCTATCCGGTGGATTGGACAGATAAGCGGGAGGCTCTGCAATATATCCATTTCCTGAAAGTCAACGAGCACGAGATGGAAGTGCTGACAGGTCTTTCCGATCCACATGAAGCTGCCCGTCAATTATATGAATGGGGCGTGAAAGAAGTGCTTGTCACCTTGGGAAGCATGGGATCACTTATTTTCGACGGAAAAGACTTCTATCGTATTCCGGCATATAAACCCAAAGAAGTGGTAGATGCAACAGGGTGTGGAGACACTTACACCATCGGGTATCTATACCAACGGGTATCGGGTGTCGGCATCGAAGAAGCCGGACGTTTTGCAGCAGCCATGTCAACTTTAAAAATAGAGAAATCAGGTCCTTTCAATGGCAGCAAAGAAGATGTCGCTCAATGTATGACCACTGCGGAACAGATGTTTTAAAACAGGAAATCATAAAACGAACAGCGTATATATAGGATATACCTCCCCCAACGGGTAATCCTCATCCCATTATTCAGGCACGAACAACACCGGTTCGTGCCTGACTTTTTTCAACAGTCACCTCTCTTTTAGTGTTAAAATCAACCATTCCCTCTTTTTTCCAAAATCTTTTTTGAATTTCGTTTGTTTCCTTTGTTACTCTTGCCAAAAGACGGCAGAAAAAAGACTTCAACCTAAATAATAACAAATGGAAAAATTTAATGCAATGAGGACTAGACTTTTACAACATCTTCAGAAAAAAGCCATCAGGTCAAGGAGCATCATGACGCTTGTTTGCCTGCTACTGGCCTCTGCATCAGCCTTTGCACAGACAAAGACGGTGACAGGAACAGTGACGGACGCTGCCAATGAACCATTGATCGGCGCATCGGTACTCGTACAAGGAACTTCCACCGGAACCATCACAGACATGGACGGTAAATATTCAATCTCTGTCACTCCGGAGGACGTATTGGTATTTTCATACGTGGGGATGACTTCGCAAACCATTAAGGTGGGGGCACAGAATGTCATCAATGTCACTTTAAAAGAAGATTCACAAGTACTAGCCGAAACAGTCGTTATCGGATACGGTAGTGCAAAGAAAAGAGACTTGACAGGTTCTATCACCAATATCAAAGGAGAAGAGTTAGCCAACAAACCGGCAATGAATCCGCTATCTTCCCTTCAGGGGAAAGTGGCAGGTGTGCAGATTGTAAACTCCGGACGAGCCGGATCGGACCCGGAAATCCGTATTCGCGGAACAAACTCCATCAACGGATATAAACCGCTGTACATTGTCGACGGATTATTCAATGACAACATCAATTTCCTGAATCCGGAGGACATCGAATCTATGGAAATCCTGAAAGACCCGTCATCTCTGGCTATCTTCGGTGTTCGCGGTGCGAATGGTGTTATCATCATTACCACAAAGAAAGCCAAAGAGGGACAGACACTGGTCAATATTAATACTTCTTTCGGTTTCAAGAAAGTAGTGGATAAAGTGAAACTGGTGAATGGTTCACAATTCAAGGAACTATATAACGAACAGCTTGCCAATCAGAAAGATGACCCTTTCGATTATACCGGCTGGGATGCCAATACCGACTGGCAAGACGAAATTTTCCAGACTGCTTTCATTACAAACAATAACATCAGTATTACAGGGGCTTCGCCCAAACATAGTTTCTATCTGGGTGTAGGCTACTCTTACGAACAAGGCAACATCGAGCATGAGAAATTCAGCAAGGTAACCATCAACGCAAGTAACGATTATAAGATTACGGACTTTTTGAAAGTCGGTTTCCAATTCAACGGTGCACGTATGCTTCCTGCAGATTCCAAACAGGTGTTGAATGCCCTACGTGCAACTCCTATCGCTCCGGTGTATAATAACGAATACGGATTATATACGGCTCTGCCCGAATTCCAGAAAGCGCAAATAAACAACCCGATGGTAGACGTCGAATTGAAAGCGAATACTACCAAAGCGGAGAACTACCGGGCATCCGGTAACATTTATGGTGAGGTAGACTTCCTGAAGCATTTCACGTTCAAAGCGATGTTCTCTATGGATTATGCGTCGAACAACGGACGGACGTATACACCGATCGTAAAAGTATACGATGCCGCTGTCAACGGAGGGATCTCTACTTTGGGAACAGGCAAGACCGAGGTCAGCCAGTTTAAAGAGAATGAAACCAAAGTTCAGAGCGACTACCTGTTGACATACACCAACAGCTTTGATAATGGAAATCATAACCTGACAGCTACCGCCGGTTTTACTACCTATTATAATTCGTTGAGCCGATTGGACGGAGCACGCAAGCAGGGGGTCGGACTGGTTATTCCGGATGATCCGGACAAATGGTTTGTCAGCATCGGCGATGCAGCTACCGCTACCAATGGAAGTACTCAATGGGAACGCAGTACATTATCCGTACTTGCACGTGTGATCTACAACTATAAAGGTAAATACTTGTTCAACGGATCTTTCCGCCGGGATGGTTCTTCCGCTTTCTCCTACACAGGCAATGAATGGCAGAACTTCTTCTCACTGGGTGGAGGTTGGTTGATGTCTGAAGAAGAATTTATGAAAGACATCAAATGGCTGGATATGTTGAAAATCAAAGCATCTTACGGTACGTTAGGAAACCAGAACCTGGATAAAGCCTATCCTGCCGAACCCTTATTGACCAATGCTTATTCGGCCGTATTCGGTAAACCGTCCATCATTTATCCCGGATACCAGCTTGCCTATCTTCCTAATCCTAACCTGCGTTGGGAAAAAGTAGAAGCCTGGGAAGCCGGATTTGAAACGAACCTGCTTCGCAACCGCTTGCATTTTGAGGGTGTTTACTATAAGAAGAATACCAAAGATTTGTTAGCCGAAGTTCCCGGGATTTCCGGAACTATCCCCGGTATCGGAAACTTGGGAGAGATTCAGAATAAAGGAGTGGAAATGGCTGTAACCTGGCGCGATCAGATTGGTGACTGGGGATATTCCGTCAGTGCCAACCTGACTACTATCAAGAATGAGGTAAAAAGTCTTGTTCAGGAAGGATATTCCATCATTGCCGGAGATAAGCAGCAAAGTTACACAATGGCAGGTTATCCTATCGGATATTTCTATGGTTACAAAGTGGCAGGCGTTTATCAGTCACAAGCAGATATTGACGCATCACCCAAAAATACACTGGCTACCGTTACCCCCGGTGACCTGAAATTCGCCGATGTGAACGGTGACGGAGAAATCACCCCGGAAGACCGTACCATGATAGGCAACCCGACTCCAAAGGTCACTTACGGTTTTTCCCTCGGAGTAGACTACAAGAATTGGTCGTTAGGCATCGACATGATGGGACAAGGCGGAAACAAGATTTTCCGTACATGGGATAACTACAATTTTGCCCAGTTCAACTACCTGGAACAACGTTTGGACCGCTGGCACGGAGAAGGTACGTCCAACACCCAACCGTTGCTGAACACAAAACATTCCATCAACAACCTCAACTCTGACTATTACATTGAGAACGGCAAATTCTTCCGTATCCGTAATGTACAGTTAGCGTATACGTTCGACAAGAGCTTAATTTCCAAAATACGTCTGCAAGCTCTGAAAGTCTATGTCAACATACAGAACCTGAAGACATGGGAACATAACACCGGATATACTCCCGAACTTGGAGGAACTGCCACCGCATTCGGAGTAGATAACGGTAGTTATCCTGTACCTGCAGTCTACACCTTCGGCATTAACCTAACATTCTAGTGACAAGGTGCCACTGCCAGTTTTCCATGCGGAACACAACTTTAATCTTTAAAACTATCATTATATGAAACTGAATAAATATATATTTGCAACCCTTATTACTTCAACTACATTATTTCTAGGTAGCTGTAGTGACTTTCTGGATCGTAGTCCGCAAGGACAGTTCACGGAAGATGACAATCCGAACGCACTGGTCAACGGTAAGATTTATAATGTGTATACGCTGATGCGTAACTATGATGTCACTGCCGGACCTCCCGCGCTTGCCATCCACTGTTTCCGTTCCGAAGACTCGGAAAAAGGAAGTATTTCCAGTGACGGTTCTGACGTGGCCGAAATGTACGACGACTTCGTATACACACCGACCAACGGCCTGCTGGGTGCTTATTGGGGAAGGAATTATGCCATCATTTACCAATGTAATGACATTCTTACCGCTATTGCAGAGAAAGAGACAGCCGGACAGACAGAAGCTGAAGATATTATCAACAAAGGAGAAGCCTCTTTCTTCCGCGCTTATTGTTACTTCAATCTGGTAAGAGCTTTCGGCGAAGTTCCTTTGGTGACTTACAAAATCAACGACGCTTCGGAAGCCAATATCCCGAAGACAACCGCTGATAAAATCTATGAGCAGATTGACAAGGACCTGAAAACAGCAGAAGAGTCATTGCCGGAAACATGGAGTAGCGAATACACCGGACGACTGACTTGGGGAGCTGCCCGTTCCTTACACGCGCGTACTTATATGATGCGCAACGACTGGAACAATATGTACACAGCCTCCACCGATGTCATCAAAAAGGGGCTCTACAACTTAAAGACTCCGTATAATGAGATTTTCACGGATGATGGTGAAAATAACGGAGGTTCTATATTCGAGTTGCAATGTACAGCTACTGCCGCTCTTCCTCAAAGTACCGTTATCGGTAGCCAGTTCTGTGAAGTACAAGGTGTACGCGGAGCAGGTCAATGGGACTTGGGCTGGGGATGGCACATGGCAACAGAATACATGGCGCAAGCCTACGAACAGGGTGATCCACGCAAAAACTCCACCCTACTCTACTTCCGCCACTCGGACAGCGAGCCTATCACTCCGGAAAACACCAACGAGCCATACGGCGAATCTCCGGTTTCTCCGGCAATGGGTGCTTACTTTAACAAGAAAGCCTATACCGACCCGGCTTTGCGTAAAGAATATACCAACAAAGGATTCTGGGTAAACATTCGTCTGATCCGCTACGCAGATGTACTGCTGATGGGAGCCGAATCAGCTAATGAAAAAGGTATTCCGGGTGAAGCAATCGACTATTTGGAACAAGTACGCGCACGCGCCAGAGGCACCAACAGCAATATATTGCCTAAAGTGACGACTACCGATCAGGGAGAATTGCGTGAGGCCA
>OOCR01001727.1_pt1 | contig 10501 bp, 8 predicted proteins | sample 1671491 | NCBI WGS metagenome assembly OOCR01 (sample SAMN06348162, study PRJEB24527) | human gut metagenome | biome: human gut; feature: ankylosing spondylitis patient; material: feces | host: Homo sapiens | place: China | collected 2015-10
GTGATCTTGCCGCTGCCGTTGTCGATGACCTGCACCTCGATGGGCAGGGTCTCGCCGCCCACACTGGTCCAGGCCAGACCGTTGGCGATGCCCACGGCATTGGTGCGGTTGAGAAAGTCTGGCTTGACGAAGCGGGGGCCCAGCAGATCTTCCAGCATGGAGCCGGTGACCGACACCGTCTCCGCCTCGCCGGATGCGATCTTGCGGGCGCACTTGCGCAGCACACTGGTAATGGTGCGCTCCAGATTGCGCACGCCGGCTTCGCGGGTATAGCCGTCGATGATGCCGTACAGGGCGCTCTGGCTCAGGGTGACCTTGCCGGTCAGGCCGCAGGCCTTGAGCTGCTTGGGCAGCAGATGCTTGCGGGCAATGTTGTATTTTTCCACGCGGGTGTAGCTGGGCAGCTCGATGACGTCCATGCGGTCGCGCAGGGGGCCGGGAATGCTGCCCAGATCGTTGGCTGTGGTGATGAAGAGCACATGGCTCAGGTCGAACGGGATGTCTAGGAAGTGGTCGTTGAAGGTGCTGTTCTGCTCGGGGTCCAGTGCCTCCAGCAGAGCTGCCGCCGGGTCGCCCCGGAAGTCACCGGCCAGCTTGTCGATCTCGTCCAGCAGCATCAGAGGGTTCGAGCTCTTGGCGGTGATCATGGCACTGATGATCTTGCCGGGCATGGCACCGATGTAGGTGCGACGGTGGCCCCGGATCTCGGCTTCATCCCGCACGCCGCCCAGACTGATGCGCACATACTTGCGACCCAGACTTTCGGCGATGGAACGTGCAATGCTGGTCTTGCCCACGCCCGGAGGGCCGACCAGGCAGATGATCTGCGCCTTGACGTCCGGAGCCAGCTTGCGCACGGCCAGCGTTTCCAGAATGCGGTCCTTGACCTTTTTCAGGCCGTAGTGGTCGCGGTCCAGGATCTGCTGGGCACGGTTGATGTCCAGATCATCCTCGGTATAGCTGTTCCACGGCAGGTCCAGGCAGGTGTCCAGATAGGTGCGGATAACGGTGGCTTCCTGATTGGAGCCCTGCATCTTGGACAGGCGGTCCACTTCCTTGAGCAGCTTCTTCTCGCTGTCCTCGGCCAGATGCAGTGCCGTGATCTTGCGGCGGTACTCGTCGGCCTCGGCGTGGGTATCGTCCCCTTCCCCCAGCTCATCGCTGATGACGTGCAGCTGCTCGTGCAGGTAGTAGTCGCGCTGGTTCTTGTCCATGGACTCGTTGACCTTGTCCGCGATCTCCTTCTCGATCTTCATCACCTGGCACTCGCGGCGCAGCATCTCCACAAGACGCTGCAGACGGCCCGCGAGGGTGTTCTCGTTCATCACAGCCTGCTTGTCCTCGTAGCGGAACAGCAGGTTTGCGGGCATGTACTCGCTGAGGAACTCCGGGTCGGTGCTGGACACGATGGTAAACACCACGTCCTTGGCCAGACGCGGGTTCATGCCCAGATACTCGTCAAAGCTGCTCTTGAGAGCACGCAGCAGGGCTTCGGTCTCCACGGCGTCCTCGGTCTTGCCGACACGCACCGGGGCCGGGCGCACGGAAGCCAGCAGGAAATCGCCGGTGGTGTCCAGATCGGTGAGCTTGGCGCGGTATTTGCCTTCCACCAGAACCTTGACCAGATCATCCGAGACGCGCAGCACCTGCTTGACCTCGGCCACGACGCCGTAAGCAAACAGATCCTCCTGGGTGGGGTCACTGAGCTCCATCTCCTTCTGCGCCACAAGGAACACATTGGAGTTGTTGGCCATGGCCCATTCCACGGCGGCAATGCTCTTTTCGCGGCCCACCTCAAAGTGGACCAGATTATTCGGGAATACGACCAGCCCGCGCAGGGCGATGGCAGGCAGATGCAGTTCTCGGCGCTCTGCCTTGATCGTTACTTTTTCAGACATGATGCAAACACCTCCCGGCTGCCGATGGATGGTTCTGTCCGGCAGCCCTGTCAGTCTGGGGTTTTCTCATAAAATCAAAATCGTTTGTTTCTTTATTATACTGATTTCCGGTCAAAATGCAACCGCTGCCGCAGTGGCGTCGGTTATTCGCCCCGCTTTTCGCGGGTGCTGAACCCCAGCCGCCCCAGTGCCGGCAGCAGTGCCTTGAGGGTAATGGACGTCAGTGCGCCCATTACCAGGCCCAGCACCAGCATGACCGGCGCATAGTACAGTGACAGTGACGACGAGATGATAACGCCGGCCCCCAGCAGCTGCCCCACATTGTGAGCCAGTGCGCCGCAAACCGAAAGGATGAACCAGGTGGGCCGCACCGGCACCACATAGTACAGCACGGCCATGACCAGCAGCGACAACAGGCCGCCGCACAGCGAGAGGAACCCCGCCGTGAAGCCGGACACCAGAAAAACGAACAGTGCCTTGAGCACGTCCAACACCAGCGCCTGCTTGACACCCATGAAGAACAGAGCGTACATCACCACGATGTTGGCAAGGCCCAGCTTCATGCCGGGCAGAAGGCCCGGAATGACCAGCGAGCCTTCAATGAACGAAAGGGCCATGGCCAGCGCAAACAACAGGCCCGACAGGGCGATGTGCCGCGTCTTTTCATAGCTGCGTGGATTTTTTGGCATGCGTGTGCTCCTTTACTCTTCAGTCTGGGACTGTTCGTAGCATTCCTGCTCTTCCATGGCGGCCTCCCATGCGGCAAACAGCTCTTCCTGATGGAAACGCAGGTCGCTAAGCTCGTCGCTCTTCTGGCGCAGCAGGTCGGGGTCATTGTACACCTCCGGGGAGTTGATCTCGTTGTCCAGCTCCACTTCCCGGGCACCGCAGGCCTCCATCTCGTCCTCGCAGGCCTTGATCTTTGCCCGCAGCTCGGCGCGGCGGCGGCGCTGCTCCTTGCCATAGCCTACTTTGGCAGGGCCGGCGTCCTTCTGGACCGCCGGGGCCGGGGTGCCACGGCCCATCAGGGCGTCGTAGCTGGGGTAGAGGGTGGCCTTGCCGTTTTCCAGATACAAAATCGGGCAGGCCAGACTGTTCATCAGGTGGCGGTCGTGGGTCACCAGCAGCAGCGTGCCGGTGTAGGCCATGAGGGCCTCGGTCAGGTTCTCGCGGGTGTAGATGTCCAGATGGTTCGTGGGCTCGTCCAGGAACAGCAGATTCGGCCGCTCCAGCACGATCTCCGCAAAGCGCAGGCGGGCCAGCTCGCCGCCGGACAGTGCCTCGCAGGGCTTGAACACCGTATCGCCCCGGAAGCCCAGCTTGGCCAGATGGCTGCGCACCTCCAGCTCAGTCATACGGGGGTACTTGTTCCAGATCACGTCGATGACCCTGCCCTGGCCCAGGCGGTTCTGCTGCTGGGCAAAGATGCTGGGCCGGGCACCGGTGCCCAGACGCACCATGCCGCCGGAGGGGCGGCGCTTGCCGTCCAGCACCTGCATCAGGGTGGATTTGCCCGCGCCGTTGGGGCCGGCGATGATCAGCCGCTGGCCGCGGCACACCGTATAGGTAAAGGGCTCCAGCAGGGTGCGGTCCCCGATCTGGATGGTCAGGTTCTTGAGCATCACCAGCTCGTTCCAGGGTTCCACATCGTATTCAAAGCGGAATTTGAGCTGGTTCGTCTCGTCCTTGGGTGCCTCGGTGATCTCCAGCTTTTCCAGCTGGCGGCGGCGGCTCTGGGCCATTTTGGTGGTGGAAGCACGCACAAGATTGCGGTCCACATAATCCTGCAGCTTTTCGGCCAGGGCCACGTCGGCGTCGTGCTGCTTCTGGCGCAGGGCATCGGCGGCCTCCTTCTGGGGCAGGTAAGCCGAGAAGTTGCCCTTGTAGGTGGTCATGGTCTGGAAGGAAACCTCCCAGATCTTGGTACACACATTGTCCAGGAAATAGCGGTCGTGGCTGACCACCAGCACCGCACCGGAATAGCCCTTGAGGTAATTTTCCAGCCATTCCATGGTGGCAAAGTCCAGGTGGTTCGTGGGCTCGTCCAGGATCAGCACATCCGGTTTTTCCAGCAGCAGCTTTGCCAGACGCAGCCGGGTCAGCTCACCGCCGGAAAGCACGGCAATGTTCTTTTCCCAGGTATCCTGCGCAAAGCCCATGCCGGACAGCACTTTTTTGATGTTGACATCCATGTTGTAGCCGTCGGCGGCATCCACGATGTTCTGCAGTGCGTCGTGCTGGGCCAGCAGGTCGGTGTTGTCGGGCTGGGCTGCCATCTTGCGCTCCAAAACCTGCATCTGGGCCATGGCGTCCAGCACCGGCGCAAAGGTGGCGCGCATTTCGCCGTAGATGTCCAGCGTGGGGTCCAGTTTGGCGTTCTGTTCCAGGTAGCCCAGCGTCACGCCATGGGTCACGCTGAATTCCCCGTCATAGTCCTGATATTCTCCGGTCAGGATCTTGAGGAGCGTGGTCTTGCCCGCGCCGTTCTGGCCCACAATGCCGATACGGTCCTCCCGCTCGACACTGGCCGTCACATCGTGCAGCACGACTTTTTCGCCAAAGCTCTTTCCAAGTTTTTCCAAATGTATCAGCATTGTTTCAATCCATTCTGTTCTGCTGCGGTCCCGCAGGGGCTCAGCACTGGTGGCGGCGGTTCTTCAGTCCCACATTGGCCAGCTCGTCCTGCTCCATGACCAGCGGATAAAGTTCTTCCAGGCTGGCGATCTCGTAGGTGGGGATCACCTTGCCCGGGTTCTCGGTGTGGTTGGGGTTGAACCAGCAGGTGTCCAGCCCGGCGTTTGCACCGCCCTGGATGTCGCTGGTCAGGCTGTCGCCCACCATCAGCACATGCTCGCGGTTCTCCACGCCCAGTGCCCGCAGGGCTGTGTCAAAGATGCGTGCACCGGGCTTCTCGCAGCCCAGCTTCTCGGAGATGAACACATCCTCCATGAAGTTGGACACGCCGCTCTCGGTCAACCGCCGGGTCTGCACCTTGTGGACGCCGTTGCTCACCACGGCCAGTGTGGCCACCTCCGACAGCTCCCGCAGCACGTCCAGCACCTCGGCGTTCATCAGGTCCGGGTGGGTGGACAGCTGCTCCAGATAATAGCGGTTCATCTCTGCGCCGTCTCCGGCGGCGTCAATGGCTTTGAGGAAGCGGCTGAACCGCTCGTTGAGCAGCTTTTCGCGGCGGATCTGGCCTTTTTCCAGCTGACGCCACAGTTCCTCATTGATGGTGCGGTAGGTCTGCACTGTTTCGGCGTCCGGCTCGATGCCGTAGTTCACCAGCGTTTCGGCCAGTGCCTTGCTCTCGGCGGCGTCAAAGTTGAGCAGCGTATTGTCCGCATCAAACAGGATGCAATAGTATTTTGCCATAATATCCCCTCATTTCCTTTTCCGGCCCGCTTTGCAGGGCGGGCATTACAACAGGGAGAAGCCAGCCCTGCGGTGGGCAGAGCTGGCTTCTGTTCATTCCGAAATCATTTCATACGCCTGTACGTCGGTTTGTTCCGGTTTGTTTTCTGAACAGGTTGTTTGGGCGGTGCAGGGAGTGGCATTGCATTTCTGCATTTCCTCCTCCAGTGCACCGTTTTCTACATTTTCCCAATCGGTATCGTAGTAATCCACGCTGCCGTCGGTCACATCTTCTGCACCGGGCAGGCCCGGCACCCGCGGCTCTTCCCAGAACATCGAACCGCCTCCCTTCCCCTCAGCCTATGCGGCGCAGGGGCAAAGGGTTCTGCGCTCAGGAGCGGGCTGCCGGTTCTTCGGCCGTGTCATTTTCGGCTTCTGCCTTGGGAGCCGGGCTCTCAGAGGAAGCACTGCTGTGAGAGCTGCTCTCGGAGCTGCTGTGGGAGGAACTGGCGGCCGCACTGCTGCTGTGCGAGGTGCTGCCGCTCCCGGCTTCCGACGAGGAACCGCTGTGAGACGAGCTGCCGCTGTGGGAGGAGCTGGTGCTCTCGGCCCCGTTGGAGCTGCTGACGGATTCCTTTTCCGACGAAGAAGAGGAAGAAGAACCGGATGTACTTCCGGAGGAAGCCCCGGAAGAAGTGCTGGAAGAACCAGACGAAGACGTACTGCCGGACGAAGAAGAGCCGGAGCTGCCGGAAGAACTGCTGGAAGAGCCCGAAGAAGCTGCCGGGGCACCGGGCACCGTGATCTCCAGCGTGTTGCTGGTGACGGTGCTGCCGTTGTAGCTCACCACTGCGTAAACCTTGAAGGTAGTGCCCTGCATCTCAGCCGTAATGGGCACCGTCACGCTGGTCTGGCCTGCGGCAGAAGCAGCCTCCACACCGTTGGCATACCAGCGGATGGAATCTGCCTCCAGATACTTGCCGCTGATCTTCGCGTGGAAGGTGCAACTGCCGCCCACTGCAGCCTTGCCGCTGCTGCTGATCTGCACCGAGGCGGCAGCAAACACGGCGGTCACATCCAGATTCTGCTTGAAGTTGGCATCCGTGCGGGTCTTGCTGGTCACGCCGTCGCTCCACTTGACGAACACATGGCCCGATGCCGGGACCGCCGTGACGCTGACCGACTGGCTTGCACCGATGCTGTAGGTCAGTGTGGTCTTGCCGTTGTCATTGCCGGCGCTCAGGGTACCGCCGCCGGTCTTATCCACGCGGTAAGAGACCTGATATTGGGTGGTATCCTCCTGCGTTTCCGAGGGAGAAGGTGCCTCCTCCGTACTGCCGGAAGACGCCACCGCCGAGCTGGGATCGGGCACATATTCGGCGCGGCTGGGAATGTTGTTGGTGTCCGGGCGGCGGTCCTCGGTCTCGTAGGCATGGGTGCGCAGGTAGTTCAGCAGCACCTTCAGGCCGGAGGTCTTGAGGTGGATGTCGCCGCTCTGGTAATAGTCGGCGTTGCCGTAGCCGGTGGAATCCTTGAGGGCTTCGGCCGTGTTGAGGAACTTCAGGCCCATTTCCTCACACATGGACAGCAATGCCATATTGAAGTCGTCGATCCTGGTCTGGTCCATGTTGGGATAGTTGGAGTGGTCGGCAGGCACCGGCGGCACCGTGTTGACGATGATGTCGGTGTAGGGGTAGCTGGTCTGGATGGCCTGCACCAGCTGCTTGTAATTGCTGATGAAATCCTCCACGGCCATGCCGGTGTCGTTGGTGCCCAGCATGATGACCACGCGGCGGGGCTTCATCTTGGCCACAGCTTCCGCGATGGTGTAGCGGCTGCTGTCCTTTTTAAAGGTAACGATGCCCTCGTTCAGGGCAGCGCTTGTGCCAATGCCCTCCTTGGCGCAGAACTGCTGCAGGCTGATCAGGCCGTTGGCATACAGACGCACCGTGTTGGAATCGCCGATGAACAGCGTCTCACTCTGGTAGGCGTCACCCGCGTCTGCCGTCTCGGGGAGCAGTGCACTGGACTGTTCGTTGATCTGGTAATGGTCGGCGATGTTTGCATCATCCGCAGGCTGCTCGGTACCCGGCTGCTCCGAAGAGGCGGCCGGTTCCTTGCCACGGTGGATCAGGACAAGGGTGATGCCAATGGTCAGCAGCGCCGCCAGTGCACACACAATGCACACCAGCACTGCCTGCTTCTGCATGGGCGTCAGCGACTGTTTTTCCGGTTGTGTATTCTGTCTCATAGTTTTCACCATTCCCTTTATTGCGCGTTGTTTCAGGCACGCTGCTCCAGCAGCTGGTCGGCAAGGTCGGCGCAGCTCTCAGCCAGCAGCACCGGGTGGAAGGGCGCAAGCTCCTCGCGGTTGCCATAGCCGTACAGTGCACCGGCAGCGTCCAGACCGCAGTCTGCCGCGCCGCGCATATCGTCGTTGCGGTCACCGACCATCAGCACCCGCTTGCCCTGCAGCATGGGCTGGCTGAGCACATAGTGCACCACGTCGGTCTTGGTGTCGCGGCTCTCGTCCATGGACGCGCCGCCGATGAAATCAAAGAAGGGTGCAAGACCCTTTTCTTCCAGGATCGGGGTGACCACCTCGGTGGGCTTGGAAGTAGCGGTGCACAGGATCAGCCCGGCGTCCTTCAGGCGCTGCAGCATTTCCGCTGCACCGGGGTACGCGGCGCATTCGTGGCTGCCCTTCACCGCGTAGCTTTCGCGGTAGAGGCGGGTGGCCTGCTCGATCTTGTCCAGCTCGGTGAAGTGCTCGCCGAAGCTCTTGCGCAGCGGCGGGCCCAGATAGCGGCGCAGGTTGACGCCGGTGACGTCCACGCCCATTTTCTGAAAGACCTCTTCCAATGTATGGAGAATGCCGGGAGCGGAATCGATCAGGGTCCCGTCCACGTCAAACAGGATGGCATCGTAATGCAGCAATTGCGGTTTCCTCACTTTCATGGTGATACAGTCTATAGTATAGCACAGATTGACCGCCTCAGCAATTCCAACAAATGCATTTTCCGGTTTTTATGCAAACTTTCCGTGAAGAGACGGTAAACAAAAATGCCCGCCCGGCACCCGGGCAGGCAGAGGGCCTTACTGGTCAGCAGAACAGCCGCTGCCGGAAGGCGGATAGTAGAGGTTGTTGGAGATGAACTCCAGCTTATCCTTGAGCACGAGCTCCAGGTTGGCCACGGCGTGCACCATGTTGGTTGCCGAGTCGTTGACCTCCAGCAGCTTGCACAGGTCCAGCCCATCCAGGCCCATGGCCACCTTCATCTTCTGGCTTTCGGCGCACAGAATGTGGCTGAGGGCCGTTTCCTGCAGGGCGATGCTCTCCATCAGGTCGATCACAGCCTGGTCCAGCGTGACCTTGGGCATCTCCGGGCACTGGGAGCGGGTACAGGTTTCAGCAGACATAGAATACCATCCTTTCCGGTCAAGAGGGTTTGCACGCCCCATCCTATGCCCTGCCGTGTGGCGGCGTTACTGCTGCTTTTCGCGCACCTTTTCAATGGTCTGCCGGTAGCCGCCGGTGCCGTACTGGATGCAGCGGTTGATGCGGCTGATGGTGGCAGTGCTGATCTCCACCGTTTTTACGATCTGCTCGTAGGTGCTGCCGTCCAGCAGCAGCTTTGCTGCCTCCAGACGCTGCGCCATGTCCGAGATCTCCTTGACGGTACACAGATCCTCGAAGAAATCGTAGCATTCTTCCCGCGTTTCCAGGCTGAGGATCGCGTCGAACAACGCGTCGATGGTTTCATTTCTTCTGGGATTTTTCTCGGCCATAACAGTTCTCCTTCTTCTGATCACATCGGGTCGGTTCATCGTGTTATTACTTTAGCACTTCAAAGTGTGAAAGTCAAGCATTCTGCGTGAACTCTTTTCAGGAAACGCACTGTTCAATTTAGCTCTTTTCACATGTGAATAAAAATCACCTAAAATTTTCTTAGAACTTCTTTGCCGAATTGGCGCATCCTCCGAACTTCCCGGAACTATATTGACAAATTATGAATTCTGCCCTAAAGTAGGAGCAATCATTCGGCAAATGCGACGAACAGGACATGATCATTTGCAGCACCCTCTTTCAGCGAGCCGCCCTTTTTGATGCAACGGCGGCAGTCAGGAGCAAATGACCCTCCCCTGCAAGCAGCGTGTGTGAACGGGACCCTGACCGTCCTGAGTAATGCAACGCCGTCCAGCCCCCGTTACCGGGCAGCATGGCAGATGCGCCATGCGTGGGAGTGGCTGTCCACCGACAGCAAGCGAAGTGGTACCGCGGAGCAGAATCATCCACAATGTGCAGTGGATGTGTGAGCCTTCGTCTTCGGGAACGATCTTCCGCCCAAGGAAGATCTTCCGGATGGACGAGGGCTTTTTTACACCCTGCGGCCCTGCTTCGTCTGCCGGACGGCGCTGTGCACCTGACCGGTTTGCCGCGTGAAAAAAAGGAAAGAGGTAAAAACAATGAATACGCTGGTCATCGTATTGATCGCCGCCGTGTGTCTGTTCGGTGCTTACGCACTCTACGGCCGCTGGCTGGCAAACAAGTGGGGCATCGACCCCACCGCCAAGACCCCGGCTGTTGTCCATGAGGATGGCCGGGACTATGTTCCCACCGACGGTTGGACGGTGTTCGCCCACCAGTTCAGCTCCATTGCCGGTGCAGGCCCTGTCACCGGTGCCATCCAGGCTGCCGCTTTCGGCTGGCTGCCCGTTCTGCTGTGGGTCCTGCTGGGCGGCATCTTCTTCGGTGCCGTCACCGACTTCGGCGCTCTGTACGCTTCCGTCAAAAATGACGGCAAGAGCATGGGCATGCTGATCGAGAAGTATATCGGCAAGACCGGCCGCAAGCTGTTCCTGCTGTTCTGCTGGCTGTTCTGCGGCATCGTCATCGCTGCCTTCGCAGACATGGTCGCAGGCACCTTCAACGCCTACGGCACCGACGGTGCTCTGGTGGAAGCTGCTCAGACCAACGGCGCTGCCGGCATGGTCTCCATCATGTTCATGGTGTTCGCAGTGGTCTTTGGCCTGCTGCAGAACAAGTTCCACTTCACCGGCTGGAAAGAAAACGTCATCAGCATCGTGTTCATCGTGCTGTCCTTCGTGGTTGGCGCAAACGCTCCTGTCATCCTGGGCAAGGCTGCATGGAGCTACATCACCTTCGTTTACATCTTCTTCGCTGCCGTGCTGCCCATGTGGCTGCTGAAGCAGCCCCGTGACCACATGACCACCTTCATGTTCGTGGC
>OOCR01001746.1_pt1 | contig 10421 bp, 20 predicted proteins | sample 1671491 | NCBI WGS metagenome assembly OOCR01 (sample SAMN06348162, study PRJEB24527) | human gut metagenome | biome: human gut; feature: ankylosing spondylitis patient; material: feces | host: Homo sapiens | place: China | collected 2015-10
CACGAATGGGGGGCTGCGGTCAGGAGCGCCCCGCCGCAAAACTTTCCGAGGGTGGGGGGACTCCGAGAAATCTTGAGATTTCTCGCCAAGTTCGCGCACACCCACCTGCCTGCGCCCGTCCAAGCCTTCCGCCTTTCAGCGTCGTCTGGCCTTGCCTTTAGCCCTGCTTTCGGCTATGGTCTTTGCGCTGTGGCAGCTGTGACACAGGCTTTGCAGATTGCTGCGGTCCGTGAACTTCTCCCAGTCGCCGTTATGCGGCTCGATGTGATCCACGTCCGTCGCTCTGGTGCGAACGCCATGCCGTGCACACTCCCGGCACCATCGCTCACGCAGCAGCTGCGCGGGCCGCAGGTTGTCTGTCCAGATCGGCAGGCTGTACCAACCACGCCACCGACGGCTCTCGGTGCTGCGCCGTGCGCTGTCCTTGGGTCTGTGCTTGTCACAGTACCCGCACCGCACCAGCTCCCGGCATCCGGGATGCAGGCACGGCCTCAGCGGCTTACTTGTCATACTCGAGCATGTCATGCAGGGCGGACTCGGTAGACGTGATGATGCTCTTGAGCCGACAGATGCGCACCGTCAGCTTGTAGCGCTTCTCAAAGCTCGGTTCAAGCTCACGCTCCCGCAGCAGATCAAGCCGCCGCTGACGCAGCCGGTCGAGGTTGCGCTTGTACTCAGGTATCATCTCGCGCACCGTTTGCACGACACTCACCGCCTTTCCGGCAAAAAATAAAAGCCGAACAAACCACACCCATCTCTGGTGCAGTTTATTCGGCTCTGGCTCTCAGGCTCTGGCTCTTCCCGTCATACGTGATGACAGTCTCAGTTCTGCAGAATTTGCAGAACAGCGGAAAATTCCGCAACACTGTGCGTCCCTTGATTGCGACCACGTTGGTCGGCCGCTTGCATCGCGGGCACACAAGTTTTATTCTTTTGTCTTGATTATACACCTTTCGTCCTCCTATGTCTACCCGTTCGCTTTCGTTTCTCCACAACCGTGTCATATGTTATAGAGCATTCCAAGCCAGCAACAACGCGCGTGCGTGTGCGCGTTGCGTGTGTATTATAATAGGTATTTTTCGGCATTAAATATTTAACAAATCGGCAGGATGCAATCTCATTTCTGCCGCCGCCCTCATCGAGCACCTGTGCTCCGGGCGGTGCATCAACGGTCGTCCCGTCGTCCACCCACTCGTAAGTGGTGACAGGTCGGGCAAGGTTGCGGCTGCCGACAAACTGCTTTTTACCGTTGAGGCTGGCTTCTCGGCGCTCTTTGGTGAGATAGCCAGCCCAACCGTCGTATCCGCGCTCGCGGATGTAGTTGAGCTGGATGTCGTCACCCCAGATCCAGAGTGACCGCATCAGCTCCAAGTCACCGCCTGCGGCGTTGATGATAATGTGCGCGTGCGGGCGATGATCGCCGTGCCTGCCCTCGAGGACGTAGATGTACTTGAGATTCGGCAGACCTCGCGCCTTGCGGTAGGCCCGCATCTGTGAGAACACTTTGCCGAGGTGCTTGCGTGTCACATCGGCGCTGTCCGGCAAGTCCGCATCTCGATAGGTGACGGTCAGCACTAAATCGCCCTCGTCAAAGTTGGTCGCCATCAGCATTTCCAATTTTCTTTGCGCGGTGTTCGCGTTGGTTCGCGCCACCTGCTCCTCCGTCACCTCGCGGATGCGCTTGCGCTCCTGCTTGCTGGCGTTTGGTCGCGGCACCGTGTAGGTGATATCCCACACCAGCCGCCCGGCCCTGGTTGTCTTTCTCCTCTTCATCTCTGCCTCCATCGGTGTCCAATTTGAACACCACAGCGGACGAGTTTCCCCGTCCGCGTGTAGTTTTATAGAATATCCGCGATTTTACGATTTGTCAAATATTTTTTAGTCCTTTAGATGCTGCCGCATGATTTCGACCGCCATGCGGCAGGCTTCCTCACACGCAGCCATCATCTTCTCATGGCCGTGCAGACCGCCATAGTATTCGATCTCGCCTAACGCCTCGGCCGAGGTATCCGGGTCGAGGATGCGGATTGCCTGGTTAATCGTCATACCTGTCTCCCTCCACCTAAAATTCCATCTGTCCCGGTAGCACGCCATCCTCCATCCACCAGTGAAAGCAGTCCATACCGGTCTCCCACTTAGTTGGCAAATTCCGCGCTCGCCGTGCCTTCAGCATCCGCTCAAACGCCCGGATATACATCCGCTCGTAAGTCGGATACCGGGCAAACTCCATCTGCCTTGTGGCGCGTCCCGCCATCGGGCAGCCGATGCAACCGACCCGGCGGAAGCCGCACTCATACAGCGGATTGACCGGGATATGCTCGGAACGAATGTAATCCCACACATCGCTGTCCGTCCAGTCCACGATGGGATTGCAAACGCGCTTTGCCTGCAATCGGCAGTTTTCAAACAGCCGCCGCGTATCGTCATTATCGTTACTGATTGTGATTTTGCGGCTTATGACGGCGGATTGTTTCTCGTAAATACCGTGGTTCTTGCGGCGCTTGGCGCTTTCCGCCCAGCGGCAGCCTGTTGTTATCATACGGCCTTTGCCGCCCTGCTCTTTCAGCACGGAACAGCAGTATCGCACAACGCGTGTCGGCGGCATGAGTTTTTGCGGTATCAGGCTCCACATTGTCACGCGCTGACCTTTATATGTCGGCAGATTGACGGTACACTTGATACCCTCATTTTCCAGCCGCCGGAAGGTCTCTCTCACATGGTAGACGGTCTCCGGCGCGTCGGCCGTGGTATGATTGTGCTGTACCTCGTAGCGGATGCCCGCCGCACGCGCCAGCGCAAGGCACGCATCGCTATCTTTACCGCCCGAGGTGGTGATGATGAGCGGCTTGGCGTAGTAGGTTTCGCTCATCTCCGCGGCGAGGCGCAGCCGCTCGACGGCCTTGTGTTCCTTATCCACGGCAGCCTCCATTCCACTTCCATCTCTGCCCGGTCATGCAGGCGGTGCAGAGCCGCGCCTCCGGGTTCATATGCCCGATGCAGCCCATGCAGCCGCCGAGGCGCTTGAGCTGCGCAAGCATCGTGTCCCGCTCCTTCGCCACCTGTTTCAGCGCGTGTTCGTATAGGCTCAGCCGCACCGCAGCCTCTCGCATGATCGCGCAGCCATGCACGCCGCAGGCATCCTCGTGTTTGCAGCCCAGGCACGCCAAAGAGCCGGTCTGGACTCTCAGGCGGTTCAGGTGCTTGATTAAATTCTCTGTGGTCATGCTTATCCTCCTATCAGACATCGTTATAGCGGTTCAGGCAACGAGTATTATTGCAAAACCGTTTCTGACCAATTACCTTTAACGACTGTCCGCAAAACTGGCAATACACCGCTTCCGTTCTCGGCGGAGCGTCATCCGCGTGTGTTCCGCCGTATCTCATGCGGTTCATCATGCACACCACAGAACCCGGCTGAGCAGCGGCGATGCAGTGTTCTTTTGCTTTGCAGTAGTAGCATTCAGGCATTTCCCTTACCTCCGTACAATTTTCACATGCAGCTGACGCCCGAGCCAGTCCAGACCGGTCTGCGTCAGGTAGTAGGTCGTTCCGCGCTCATTCCGGTGAACGCGGAACAGCTCCTGCGGCAATTTATCTAAAATCCGGTTGCCCTCCGGTAAATCACCATAGTAATTCCGATACGCGCGGTAAAACGCTTTTCCGTGCCGGTGGTACGGTCGCTTATAGTCCAGGCCGACCATGTGCTGGCAGATTGCAAGCGCACGCTCCAGTTCTTCCGGCGTCAAGTCCATCTCGATCCCCATGTCAAGTCCCATGGCACCGAGATACTCGCCGTGCTCCGCGTTCCGATTTTCCACCCAGCTTCGCGGGTGCTTGCAGCCGAGCGTGCCGTCCTTGTGCTCCATGCCGTATGCGCCTTCCGCTTCCGGGCAGACGTCCTCCAGATGAGATAACGGGCAAAGGTCACATCTCATTCCGGGAACACCTCCGTCCACGAGCTGACGAGAATATTTGCCTCGCATGCTTCATCGTCCAGATCCGGGAAGAACCACTTGCCGCCGCGGTAAACATACTCACCGTAGCGATTAGCGCAGCCGCACAGCTTGCACAGAACCCGAGCACCTTCCGGCGGCTTTTTCTCGGTGTACTCACGCCAAACGCTGCCGCTCTCCCGTCCGCAGATCATCTCGAACGGGTCAATCTCGAGCGCCTGCGCTACTTCGAAAAGATCGCTGAGGTCGGGCGCATGATAGGCAAGCGGATCTGTTGACCACAGCCAACTCATATACCACTGGTGGCGAGCTTCGGGCAGATCGTCCACGTTGCGGATATCCTTGCATGCCAACGCAAAGCGGATATTGCGCCGCGCCTTTGCCAACGGCGAGGCGTTAAACGCTGCAATCTGCTGCTCGTAGTTTTCCTCGCGCTCAGCCTTTTCCTGTTCGTTTTTGAGGCGCTGCTTAACCTTGCCACACACGCGGTCACAGTTGGCGGCAAGCGAGCACTCATGGCAGCAACCCTCACAGTGGCCATCTTTGACCCATGCGGCACGCTTGTCTGCGCCGGTGCAAGGCTCTATACAGGGCGATGTTTCCGGGCAGGTCAGCGGTGCAAAGTCAAATTCCGCCGCCTTGCGGTGCGCTTTAATTTTCTTGGCGTCTAAATTCCAATAGCGGTCCTTGTATGCGCCGTGCAGTTCCCGCTGCAAATCTGCATCACACTGGCTCAGTTCATAGGCGGCGCTGTCGTTGATGCGGTGGCACTTAAAATCGCCTTGCCACGCCTTGGTCAGCCCGTTGTCGATTGCCTTTGCCCTGGCGATCTGGCTCTCGGACGTTTTGAGCACCTCGGCAACGTAACTGCGCAGCTTGCCCGGCAGCTCGACCACGCCGCGTGCCTGCAAATCCTTGAGCGCGGCCTCAATCTCCTTTGCCGCCTGACCGGTGTACTCAGCGGTCAAGCCACCGCCGCCGCGTGCCATGGTGTTGGTCCAGTGCAGGATCAGCACCTGCAGGGATGGGTCAAGGTCAGCGTCAAGCACGATACAGGGTGCGGTCTTGCGGTCGAGCAGCGCCAGCGCGTTCCTCCGGCGGTGTCCTGCAAGGAGTAAGTACCCTCCCTCGGCCTTGCGGCGTACCACAAGCGGCTGCTGCAATCCAATCACTTTGATGGACTCCGCCAACTCGTCAATGTCGTTCTGCGCGTAGCTGTTGTTCTCGTTTTCCTCGATTGCAACGAGTGGAAGCTGCTCCACCCGCATTTCTCCGGTGTCCGATTTGGACACCGCCTCGCCCATCAGCTCCGCAAGATTAAATTTCTTTGACATATCACTCCACCTCCATCAGTTCCTCGACCCATGCCCGGTAATCTCGGGCGGCCGCCGAGGTCGGCGACCAGCGCGTAACCGGCTGGGCGGCATAGGTGCTCTCCGTCACCTTGTCCGTGCGGCGGATTTTCTGGGTGAACAGCGGAATCGGGCTATGCTCTCGCAGCCAGTCCTCACTCTGCCGCGTGGCATCTGCATTGTGCCAGATGGTCAACAGTCCGCACACACTGCGCTTGGCAAGGCCGGTGCCCTGCACGCTGGCAATCTGATCGGCAAGCAGCCACATGCCGGACATCTCAAACGCACCCGGCTTGATCGGTACAATTACCGTGTCACTTGCCGCAATCGCCGCGATACACGGCAGACTGAACGACGGCGGGCAGTCGAAGATCATCACGTCGTACGCATCATCCTCGACCAGTGCGTCACGCAGATCGGCGTACACGCGGACCGCCTGCTTGCGGTCAATGTCGGCGTCCAGGTCCACCGAGGCCAGCTGCATGTCGGACGGGATAATGTCCAGATCACGGTAAATGGTGTGCTGGATGACGTCCTCGTAGTAGGCCGTGCCGCCATCGAACAGGTCGGCGGTGCTACAGGCGTCAGGCACTACGCCGATATACTGGCTGGCGTCACCCTGCGGGTCGCTGTCTACCAACAGCACGCGCTTGCCATAATCAGCCGCCAGAATGCCTGCGAGGTTTACTGCGGTGACGGTCTTGCCGACGCCGCCCTTCAAATTGACTATGCTAATCGTTTTCAAGATGTTTTCGCTCCTTTTTCTTGTTTCAGTGGTTTACTTCGTTCGCGGACCGTATTTCCGCATCTGAATACCATGCTTTTCGAGTACCGCTCGCACCGTTTTGCTTGAGCGGTGCAGGCTGGATTTCCTTGTGGGCCACGCCGCGTGCGTCGCGGTTCGCTGTGTAGACGGTTTCACGGTAGCTATACGGCACGCCAAAGACTCCGGTGCCGGAAACCTCAACCGTTTCATAGATGCCTTTTGGATGCCGCCAGACTACACGGCGCTGCTCAGTTGCCATTTTCCGCTCCCGCTCTCTGCATCAGCTGCTCATAGTCTTTCTTGATTATGCCAGACCCGATCAGAGCCATGATATACTGCATCGCCTTGTCGGCAGTCTCGTCATTCGTCGCCTGGCAAACTACGCGATACAGCGAGATCAACGCACGGCGGATGTCATCACCCAAAATCTTTCCGTCCGCGAAATCAAATTTGCATTCGGCCTGTATTCCGTTAATTTTAATCTCAATCATTCTGTTTCTCCTTCCGGTTCCGTTTGATATATCTCAGCACCGCACCGATGGCCTCAGCCCTCTCTCGGTACTCCCGCCGCATTTCCGGCGGACAGACCTTACTCTGTGCGTACAACCGGCGACGCTCAAACCGCAGGCGCGGGATTGCTTTGCTTAATCTCATGCTGTTGCATCATCCTCCATCATGCGTAATTTGGACTGGTAAAAGCCTTGCCACTGGGCGAGGAACCGCTGCTGCGAGCCGCAGAACCAGAACGGGATAGACCCTCGGCGGCCGCCCTTGTTTTTGACGATCTCGATCACACGCAGGCGGCCTGCTTCCAGATCGGCGGCTTCCTCGTCACTCTCTACGTCCTTCTCGGACGGGTAGTCGAGCAGCATGACCACATCGGCGTCCTGCTCGATCTGGCCGGAGCCGCGCAAGGCTGCCATGCCCTCGCCGCCTCGGCTGAGCTGGCTGAGCGCGATCACGCACACGCCGCTTTTGGCGAGCCGCTGCAATGCGGTCGTAACCTCGGTGATGGTCTCGTACTCCTTGCCGATGTGCTTGGGATCGCTCGACCGGACAAGCTGCAGATAGTCCACCACGATGATGTCCGACTTGTTTCGGCAGGTCACGGCGCGAATCTCATCGACCGTAACGCCGGTTGCCTCGTAAAAGTGGAAATTCCGGTCGGCCAGTTTGCGCTTGGCCTCGACCAGTGTGACTGTTTCGGCCTCCTCCAGATTGCCGGACTGGATGTGTGCCAGGTCAACACCGGCCTGCGCCGCCATGATGCGGTCCTCGACCGTCTCGCTGTCGGTTTCGAGTGAGAAAAACGTGACGTTGTGCTTCTCGGCCATATGTAACGCCACCTGCAAGGCAAATGCAGTCTTGCCTGCACTCGGTCGAGCACCAACCACGACATAGTGCTTGGGTTTGACCTTGACGTAGCGGTTCAGTTCGTCAAATCCCCAGTCGAGGTACTGCCGCTCAGTGCCCATGCGGCCGTAAAAGTCGGTCAGCAGATCGGTCATTGTGCTGCTGCGCTGGTCGTTGTCGTCCGCGACCACGCTGTTCATGCACTCGATCTTGCCGATGAGTTCTTCCATCGGCAGACCGGCGAAATTCCCATCCAGCGCCTCACGGAACAGCTTTTGCAGGCGGTACCGGCGGGACAGCTCGAGCAGCTTGTCCACATACGCGCCGCAGTACCGCGCCGACGGCGTGATCTGCTCCAGCTCCTTGAGCCATGTTGCAAACTCAGAGCCGCAGGCCGCCTTGACGGTCAGCGGGTCGATCACATCGCCGCGGCCGTACATCGCTCGGCAGGTCTCGAAAATCTGCCGCGAGATGCCGGTGACGAAATCCTCGGGCCGCACCCGCGTAAACACCAGCGAGGCGTTTACTTCGGCGTCCGCGATCAGTGTGCCGAGCACGCTGTTTTCGGCCTCGTTGTACAGGTCCATCATTTCAGCCATTTGCGTCCGCCTCCCTTCTCGGGCGGCTTAGCTGCCGCCGGATTATCGTACTTGCCCTCAAGCACCTTGACCAGATTGCTCTCGTTGAGCAGCCAGTCAAAATCGGCTTTCCAGTGGCGGTCGTTCAAGCCGGTGCAGAAGCTGCTCGCCTGCGCCTTACGGAACGCCTCATCGAGCTGCTCCGGTGTGTAGCCCTTGCCGTAGATCAGGCGCACCGCTCGCCGGCGTTTGTCCGTCAGACGGACGACCTTCGGCAGACTGGTGCAGATGGCGTTGTACCGGTCAACTACCTGCTGGGCTTTGCTTATTTTCGTCTTATTTGACTCTTCTTCTATTTGTGTATTATTTTGTTCCTTAATGATTTCACCGTTCGGTGAAATGTCATTTCCGTTATCGGGTAAATCCATTTCACCGTTTGGTGAAATGGATTTCACGGTTTGGTGAATGGATAAACGGCTCTCGTCAATGGCGTAAAAAGTCGTCCGGTCATAGGAATTTTTAGAGTAATGACCGGTCAGCAGAACGCCGGCTTTTTTGAGGTCGCGGATGATGCGCTCAATCTGCCGACGAGTCCAGAACGGGAACAATCGTTCCAGTGCGGACAGGCTGTTGTATGTCCAATAGCGGCCCTCGTAGAAGTGCCGCTCGTTGGCGGCATTTTTCGCAATCCAGTATTGCATATGAGAGATAAAGGTCGCGCAATCCGTCCCGAATTTCTCCGCAACATCACCGTCAAAGTGATAGGTCATGTGTCAACCTTCCCCTCCTTTCGCCTCTCGCTCAGCATAATGCTTGCCTTGTACATGTCGATGTTCTGGCGCAGATGATGATACAGACCGACCATCACCAGAAATTCAGCCAGTTCTCCCGGTCGGCTGCTCTTCTTCTCTGCCAGCTCCGCGATTTCTGTCCACAGCTCGTCAGGGATTGGCAGCCGCACGTTTACCTCATGCATCGCGCACACCTCCCATCAACAGAGCCAAGCCGACCATACCGGCCAGCACCGTGACGGACAGCGGCAGCGTGCCGTTGTCCGTCAGTCCGGCCGTGAGCAGCAGCAGCACAAAGCCGATGCCGACCATGTGCGGGCGTGCGCCCGCACAGCCACCGTTCAGCACCTCAAAATCCGGTACTTGACGGTCGATGGCTGTGGTGGTATAATTATAAATACAAGATGTTTTTGCATTGACGCTCAGTACGGTTGCCGCCGTCTGGGCGTTTTTTCTTTGTCCGTTTTTCAATTTTCTCGCTCCTTTGCTGTCTCGCCGCTGATCAAGGCCATCTCTGCCAGATAGGCTCGCCGCAGCATACGCTGCACAATGGCGTTATATCGCGATGATTCATCATCGTCAATTTTGCGGTCGAGGGCGATCATCGCCAGATCGTGCGCGTCGGCACGCTCCTGCTCGTAGTCCTCGCTCTCCAAGCCGACCTCCAAGGCCAGCTGCTGCAGCTCCACATTGCTTTCTGGCCGCCGCCACAGTGTACCCAACGGGCACCGGTTGCAGTAATATCCGCGCAGCCACGGCGCACGATACGCCTCTGCCATCTCAGCCACGCGCACCGGCGTAGGTGTCCGGTCCTCCTGCTCGATGGCCTGCAGATTCCGCACCGACCAGCCAAGCATCTCGGCTGCTTTTTCCTGCGTCAAACCCGCACCTTCGCGGGCACTTTGGTAGATATTCTGGTATCTTTCCATCGTTGTCCTCGCCTTTCCGTTTGTGATAAAATTATCACAGAATGTAACCGATGCGCTGTTGCCGCAGCGCTTCCGTGTCAGCCTGTTCCTTTGCTTTTTCAAAGCGCAGGACTTCATCCTGGCGGACCTTCCAGCCTGCAATTTTTACTGCTGACAGCTGACCGCTCCGGAGCAAGGTACGAACGTATGACGGCGAGCACATCCAGCGCTCGGCAAGCTGATCGACAGTCATATACTTGTTCGATGCCATTTAGACTACCTCCTTCTCCCCTTTGTACAGATCGTCCAGCGTGCAGCCGAGATAGATTGCGATGTCCGGCATTAACCGGCACGGTGGATATGTACTGTCGCCTTCCCAGCTGACAATCGTGGACTGGCTCACATGGAAATACGCAGCCATGTCCACCTGACGCACGCCCTTTGCCAGACGCAGTTCTTTGATTCTTCGCATTGTGTCACCTCCTAATCACCTTGTCCTTTCCTCTCCTATGTGTTACCATATAGAGGAAAGGAGGTGATTTCATGGATACTTTAGAAGTTGCTATGCAGCTCACTTTGCAGGCTATTGAAAAAGGTTTCGTCACTTATGATATTGACGATAATACCGAAGCCCGTGCAAAGGAAGTTGCAACCGCATTTAAGGTCATCTACTATGGCGTAAATGATGCGGTTATGGGTGAATAAGTTCTCCCGAACCCT
>OOCR01001759.1_pt1 | contig 10369 bp, 8 predicted proteins | sample 1671491 | NCBI WGS metagenome assembly OOCR01 (sample SAMN06348162, study PRJEB24527) | human gut metagenome | biome: human gut; feature: ankylosing spondylitis patient; material: feces | host: Homo sapiens | place: China | collected 2015-10
TCGGCGCTCCAGCCGTTGATGACAAAGCTCTGGAGCTGGGGAGTGCGGACCTCCTGCGTCAGGCTGGAAACGTAGGTCTGGACGTCCAGCTTGATGAAGTCATCGCCGAAGCTGTCGGTGAAGCACTGCTTGAGGATGGTGGCGTTGTCCAGTGCGGAGGTGCTGCTGGCGATGATGAAGTAGGTGGCCTTGACGGGGAAGGTGACGCCGATGGCGCTCAGCTCCTCCATGGCCTGCTTCTTCAGGGCGGAGATGTCGCCGCCGTTGGCACGCAGGCGGATCATGGTCTCGCCATCGTACTTCTCAGCGTCGAAGCCCATCTCCTTGGCCACCAGAGCGGTGTACTCAACGCCCTGCGTGTTGTAGCACAGGCCCTTCATGGTGTAGTAGTCGTTCTCGCACTTCAGGGGGTTGATCTTGTTGTAGCGGGAGAACCATGCCTTCAGGTTCAGGCCGCGGTAGAAGCACTGACGGAAAGCGGTGTTGGCGATGGCCTTGTTCCAGTTCACATCGGGGGTGCCGTCGGCGTTGTTCTTCTGGTAGTTGAAGTGCATGGCGTAGGCAGTGGGGCGGGCGCGCTTCTCACAGAGCTGGCTGTTGTACTCGTTGTTGGGGTCGGAGGTGATGGTGGTGATGGTGCTCTCGTTCAGGTCCATCTCGTCCAGCTCGCGGTTCTGGTAGAGCTGGAATGCGATAGCCTGATCGGAGATCATGGTCACGGTCAGACGCTCGAAGCGGCTGACGTTGGCAGCATCGTAGTAGTGGGGGTTGGGGATATAGCTCTTGGTGTTGCCCTGGATATACTCCTCGACGAGGTAGGGGCCGCAGTACCACATGTTGGTGTTGTCGCAGCCGCGGAAGGTCTCGATGCCCAGCTCGTCGATCAGCACCTGAGAGGCGGGGTAGAAGCTGGTGTAGGAGGCCACGGTATCAAAGTAGGGGCAGGAGTGCTTGCAGGTGAACACCAGAGTGTAGTCGTCGGGAGCCTCGATGCCCACGCCTGCGTCCAGCATATCCTGATAGCGCAGGTCGGCGGCTGCAGCGCCCATATCCTTGGTCTTCTCGTAGTACTCCTCAGCGCCCACGATGTACAGGGTGGGCATGGAGGTGTTGTTGGCCTCGTTCTTGGAGGCGTTCAGCACCCACTCCAGACCGACCAGAAAATCGGTGGCGGTGATGTGCTCCTTCACCTCGCCGTTGCAGTCCACCCAGTCCACATCGTCGCGCAGGTGGAAGGTCCAGACGGTGGAGTCCTCGTTGGCCTCCCAGCTGGTGGCGATGGCGGGCACCAGCTTGCCGTAGCAGTCGAAGCTCATCAGGCCGTCCCACAGGTTGGTGACGACGTTGGCGTCGGTGAGGGTCTGGCTGTACAGCATGTTCCAGCTCTCGATCTCACGGTTGGCAGACTCCCAGGAGATGTACTCCTTGAGGGGGGTGGCACCGGTGGAGTTGGGGGCCTGTGCGCCGGAAGCAGCCGTGCTGCCGGAGTTGTTGGACTTGCTGCCGCCGCAGGCGGACAGCAGGCCGGCGGCACCCACGACGCCTGCGCCCTTCAGAAAGCTGCGGCGGGTGATGTTGCGGGACTCAAAATCGATGTTCATTGAGATACGCTCCTCCGAGATATTGTTTTCCTTTTTTCCTAATCCTAAATGCAAAAAACGGCGCGCTCCGGGTGCCAAAAACGCACAAAGCGCCCGGGGCCGCACCTTTCGTATTCTAACATTGTGGGCAAAAGAAGTCAATGAAATACAGCGCTGAAATAGAAACAAAATAGTAACGGATGCTTTTCTCTGAAAAATGACGGCAAAAAAACGGTAAAGAATGGAAAGGAGTCATACCTTTACAAGATGACGAATGGATACAACGAAAGTTGGAAAATGCAAAGCGGCTATCTTTTTTCACAAAATCATGCTACAATAAAAAAGAATGTTACTTCTATAAAAGGAGCGTCCTTGGATGAAAAAGCTGGTTTCGATGTATCAAAAATATATGTTCCGCCCCATTCTGTATAAATCTGTCACCCGGGTGTCGGTGGTGGCTGTGCTGATGCTGCTGTGGGACCGCTACGTCAGCGACGGCACGTTCACGATGTGGCAGGCCCCGGCCCTGCTGCTTGGCGTGGGCGTGGGTGAACTACCTCCGTCTGGACGGCGTGACCATCCATCATCTGGGCGAAGAGTTTAAGGATATGGGCAAAAAGAAGAAGTTCCACTCCACAAAGTCCATCGTGGACTTTGCCGATGAGCGCATCGTCTCCTTCGAGGAGCTGGAACCCGAAGAGCGCACCTATTGCAGTATGCTCTCGAATCTGCTCCTGGGCGGAGCGCTGCTCATCATCGGACTCATCGCAGGCGCAGTGTGAGGGCAGCGGACATGGCAGAAAAAAGCGAAAAACAGCTGGTGGTGGGCATCCTTGCCCATGTAGACTCCGGCAAGACCACCCTCTCCGAGGCAATGCTCTACCGCACGGGCAGCATCCGCAAGCTGGGCCGGGTGGATAACAAAGATGCCTTTCTCGACACCGACACGCTGGAAAAGGCGCGTGGGATCACCATCTTTTCCAAGCAGGCCCTGCTGAAAACGGGAAGTACGAATATTACCCTGCTGGATACCCCCGGCCATGTGGACTTTTCCACCGAAACGGAGCGAACTTTGCAGGTGCTCGACTACGCAGTGCTGGTCATCAGCGGCACCGACGGCGTCCAGAGCCATACCGAGACGCTCTGGCGTCTGCTGCGGCGGTATCATATCCCGACCTTCGTGTTCATCAATAAAATGGACCTGCCCGGCCCGGGCAAAGAGGCGCTGCTGAGCCAGCTTTCCCGCCGTCTGGGCGACGGATTCGTGGATTTCGGTGCAGAGCAGGCCGAACGGGACGAGGCACTGGCCCTCTGCGACGAGCGCCTGATGGAAAAGATGCTGGACGCGGGCAGCCTGACGGCGGAGGACATCATCCCGGCCATCGCCCGGCGGCACGTCTTTCCCTGCTGGTTTGGCGTGGCCCTGCAGAGGGAGAATGCCGGTGGACTGCAGGGTGTGGACGAGCTGCTGGCCGGCCTCGACGAATACACCCGCGCCGCCCCGGCGCTGGAAGCTTTCGGTGCGCGGGTGTTCAAAGTCTCGCAGGATGAGCGGGGCGAGCGGCTGACCTGGCTGCGGGTCACGGGCGGGGAGCTGAAAGTCAAAGCCCAGCTCACCGGCGAGGCGGACGGCGAGACCTGGGCCGAAAAGGCCAACCAGCTGCGGCTTTACTCCGGCGCAAAATATACGCTGGCAGAGGCCATCGGCCCGGGGCAGGTCTGCGCCGTCACCGGACTGACCCGGGCGAAGCCCGGCACCGGCCTCGGGGCCGAGCGGGACAGTGATCTCCCGGTGCTAGAACCTGTCCTGAGCTATCGGGTGTGTCTGCCCGAGGGCGCGGATATTCATGCCGCATTGGGCAAGCTCCACCGTCTGGAAGAGGAAGAACCCCAGCTCCACGTCGTCTGGAACGAGACGCTGGGCGAGATACACGTCCAGCTCATGGGCGAGATACAGCTCGAGGTGCTCAAGAGCCTGCTGGCCGAGCGGTACGGGCTGGACGTGGAGTTCGACTCCGGAGGCATACTATATAAGGAAACCATCACCGAGGCCATCGAGGGCGTGGGCCATTATGAGCCTCTGCGCCACTATGCCGAGGTGCATCTGAAGCTCGAGCCGCTGCCCCGGGGCAGCGGGATGCAGTTTGCCGCCAACTGCCGGGAGGAAGAGCTGGACAAAAACTGGCAGCGCCTCGTGCTGACCCATCTGGAAGAAAAGCAGCACCTCGGCGTCCTCATCGGCGCGCCGCTGACGGATATGAAGATCACCCTCATTGCGGGCCGCGCCCATCTCAAGCATACCGAGGGCGGCGACTTCCGGCAGGCCACCTACCGCGCTGTGCGGCAGGGCCTTATGATGGCAAACCAGATCAAAAAGACCCAGCTCCTCGAGCCGTGGTATTCCTTCCGGCTGGAAGTGCCTGCGGAGAACATTGGCCGCGCCATGAGCGACGTCCAGCGGATGGAGGGCAGCTTTGACCCGCCCGAGACCGCCCCCGACGGCCAGACCGCCACCCTCACCGGTTTTGCGCCGGTGGCTGCCATGCGCAGCTACCCCATGGAGGTGGTCAGCTACACCCGGGGCAGGGGACACCTGAACCTGACGCTGGACGGCTACCGCCCCTGCCACAACGCAGCGGAGGTCATCGAGGCAGTGGACTATGAGCCGGAACACGACCTGGACAACCCGGCCGACTCGGTGTTCTGCTCCCATGGCGCAGGCTTTGTGGTGCCGTGGGAGCAGGTGCGCAGCCATATGCACGTGGACAGCGGCTGGGGCCACACCGCCCCGACAGCAGAAGAAACAGCGGCCCGTCCCCGCCGGATGGCGGCTTACCGCGCCACGCTGGAAGAAGACGCCGAACTGCTGAAAATTTTTGAGCGCACCTACGGACCCATCAAACGCGATCCGCTGGCGGCGTTCCGCCCGGTGCAGAAGCGGGAGCGGCCCGATTTCGCCGCCGAGCAGTGGGAGATCGCCCCCGAATATCTGCTGGTGGACGGCTACAACATCATCTTTGCGTGGGACGAGCTGAACGCCCTTTCCAAGGAGAGCCTCGACGCCGCCCGTCACCGGCTGATGGACATTCTCTGCAACTATCAGGGCTTCAAAAAGTGCATCCTCATTCTCGTGTTCGATGCCTACCGTGTGCCGGGCAGTCCCGGCAGCATCGAGCAGTACCACAACATCCACGTTGTCTACACCAAAGAAGCCGAAACGGCGGATATGTTCATCGAGCGCGTCACCCACGAGATCGGCAAAAACCGCCGGGTGCGGGTGGCGACCTCCGACGGCATGGAGCAGGTCATCATTCTGGGCCACGGCGCCCTCCGCGTCTCGGCCCGGATGTTCCACGAAGAGGTGCAGGACGTGGAAAAAGAGATAAAGCGCTACATTCAAGGGGAGGCGTGAGCATGACACCCGAAATTACGGCTGAATTTGTCTGGGCACATATTCCAAAACGCCCGAGGGAGAGCAACAAGGGCAGTTTCGGCGCGGTGCTGGCTGTGGCGGGAAGCTCCTGCTACCGCGGTGCGGCGTCGCTGACCGTCGAGGGCGCTCTGCGCACCGGCGCAGGCATCGTCACACTGGCAAGCGTCGAGCCGGTGTTGGCGGCGGTGTCGGCACGCCTGCCGGAATGCTGTCTCTGCCCCTGTGAGCCGGGGGCAGAAGGGGGAATCTCCCCCCAGAGCATCCCCCGCATCCTCCGGCAGAAGGCCACCGTCCTGCTCATCGGGCCGGGACTGGGCTATCTTGCCCAGAGCACGGCCCGCGCCGCCGAGACGCGGACGCTGGTGAAGAAGCTGCTCACCGGCTTTTCGGGCAGTGCGGTGCTGGATGCCGATGGCCTCAACGCCGCCGCCAGCCTCATGAACGCGGGTGAGGAACTGCCGCGCCCGGCCAAAGAGCTGATCTTGACGCCCCACCCGGGGGAGATGTCCCGGCTGACGGGGCTTTCGGTGGAGGCCGTTCAGGCCGACCGGGAGGGCGTCGCCCGGCGGTATGCCGCTCAGTGGAATGCGGTGGTGGTGCTGAAAGGGGCGCGGACCGTGGTCGCCGCCCCGGATGGCCGCGTCTGCGTCAACCCCACCGGCAATCCCGGTCTTGCCCGGGGCGGGAGCGGCGATGTGCTGGCCGGTATGACGTCGGCCCTACTGGCCTGCGGTCTGTCCGCCTACGAAGCCGCCGCCTATGCGGTCTGGCTCCACGGTGCCGCCGCTGACCGTGCCGCCCGCCAAAAAGGCGAGTACGGAATGCTCCCGCAGGATATTTTCTCCCATCTGGGGCAGATATTTGCGGAAAATGACCGTTGAAATGTGAAAAATAAAATGCAGAATACATAAAATTTTGCGCTGATTTCCGTCGATAGATACAAAAGAGGTGTTGAATATGGTTGAAAAGTTGGAAAAAATCATTTCGCAGAGCCAGAACATCGTCTTTTTCGGTGGTGCGGGCGTGTCCACTGAAAGCGGCATCCCGGACTTCCGCAGTGTGGACGGCCTCTACCATCAGAAATACGATTACCCGCCCGAGACGATTTTGAGTCACACCTTCTGGGAAGAGCGCCCCGAGGAGTTCTACCGCTTCTACCGCGATAAGCTCATCGTCAAGGGAGCAAAGCCCAACGCGGCGCATCTGCGTCTGGCGAAGCTCGAGCGGGAGGGCAAGCTGAAAGCCGTCATCACCCAGAACATCGACGGCCTGCACCAGGCGGCGGACTCCAAAAACGTGTTTGAGCTCCACGGCAGCACCCTGCGCAACTACTGCGTGAAGTGCGGCGCGTTCTACGATGTGGACTTCATTGCCAACAGTACCGGCGTGCCCCGCTGCCCCAAGTGCGGCGGCATCGTCAAGCCGGATGTCGTTCTGTACGAGGAAGGGCTGGACGAGGAAGTGCTCTCCGGGGCCGTGTCTGCCATCCGCAAGGCGGATACCCTCATCATCGGAGGCACCAGTCTGGTGGTCTACCCGGCGGCGGGGCTCATCCGGTACTTCCGGGGCCGCCATCTGGTGGTCATCAACATGCAGCCCACCGGGGCGGATGCACAGGCCGACCTGTGCATTGCAAAGCCCATCGGGCAGGTGCTGAGCGAGGACGTTTTGTTGGAGGACTGAGATGAAAGCTGTCATTCTGGAAAGCTATGTCATGGAGGAAGGCGACCTCGACTGGTCGGGGGTAAAGGCGCTGGTGCCCGATACCACCAGCTATGTCCGCACAACCTACGAGGAGATCGCCCCCCGCATTGGAGATGCGGACATCGTTCTGCTGAACAAGTGCCGCATGGATGAGGAGATCTTACAGCAGTGCCCGAACCTGAAATGGGTGGGCATCATTGCCACGGGCACCGACAACCTGGATCTGGAAGCCTGCCGCCGCCACGGCGTTGCAGTGGCCAATGTGCCGGGCTATTCTACCTACAGCGTGGCCCAGATGACCTTCAGCCTGCTGCTGGCCATCTGCCAGTGCGCGGAGCGCTACAACCGTGCCGTCAAGCAGGGATGCTGGCAGCTGGATATCCCGGAGAGCATCGGCCTGCTGCCCCAGATGGAGCTCTACGGCAAGACCTTTGGCGTTTACGGCTATGGCAGCATCGGGCGGCAGTCGGCCCGCATTGCCAGAGCCTTTGGCATGGAGGTGCTGGTCTGCACCCGCACCGTCCGGCCCGAATACGCCGCCGACGGTGTGGAGTTCGTGGATTATGATACCCTGCTGAGACGGTGCGATATCCTCAGCCTGCACTGCCCGGCCACGCCCCAGACCCGGGGCCTTGTCAACGCGGAGGCGCTGGCGAAGATGAAGCCCGGGGCCATTCTGCTCAACACGGCCCGGGGCGCGCTGGTGGATGAGGAGGCCGTGGCAGCGGCCCTCCACAGCGGTCAGCTGGGCTTTTACGGGGCCGATGCCTTTGTCACCGAGCCTCTGCCTCAGGAAAGCCCCCTGCGGGCAGAACCCCACGCTATCCTCACACCGCACATTGCGTGGACGACCCGGGAGGCTTTGCAGAACCTGATGGACATTACCACCCGGAACCTGCGCACCTGGCTGGAAGGAAACGGCGAGCACATCGTCAACAGATAAAAAGGAGAGATGAATCATGCAGGCAACCATTCACAACGAATTCCTGACCCTGACCGTGGATACCCATGGTGCCGAAGCAGTCAGCCTGAAAAATGCCGCCGGGCAGGAGATGCTCTGGCAGGCCGACCCGGCTGTCTGGAAGCGCCATGCCCCCATCCTTTTCCCCTGGACGGGCAAGCTGACCGGCGGAGCCTTTACCCATAAGGGCAAGACCTACCCCGGCGGGCAGCACGGCTTTGCCCGGGATGTGGAGCACACCCTGCTCTGCGCCGAGGGCGACACCATCCGGCTGGAGCTGCGCTCGGATGAAAAGAGCAAGGCAGAGCGCTTCCCGTTTGATTTTGTTCTGACCAGCACCTTCCGGCTGGAGGGCAGGACGGTGCACCACACCCTGACCGTCACCAACCCCGCCGATGCCGCCGAGGAGCTGCAGTTCGGCATCGGCTACCACCCGGCGTTCCGCATCCCCTTTGATGACAAGCACACCACCACCGATTACGAGTTCCGCTTCGACCAGCCGGAAAGCCCGATGATCCTGGACGCTTACCCCAACGGCTTGCTGACGGGCAAGTGCGGTTACCGGTGGAAGAACGAGCAGAGCATCCCCCTGACAGACGATCTGTTTGAAAACGACAGCTTCTGCATGGCCGGTCTGCGCAGCCGCACGCTGGGCATCTACGAGAAGGATACCGGCAAGGGGATCGTCTGCAATGTGGAGGGCTACCCCTACACCCTCATCTGGTCGGCTCCGGTAAAGCCTGTGCGCTTTGTCTGCATTGAGCCGTGGCACTCCCTGCCCGGTGCCCAGACCGATACCCAGGAGTGGAGCCAGCGCGCCGCTGCCGCCTGCCTTGCCCCCGGCCAGACCTGGGAGACCACCCTCAGCACAACGTTTGAGCGCTGAAGCAAAGTTTGGCAAAGAAATGCAGGAACCCCTTGACAGAGGGGACTGCATTCTGATTTAATTAGAATCGATAAAAGGGAGTAAAGGGCATTCCGCAGGGCCTGCGGGGTGCTGCATGGCAGCGTCATCACGGCAGAAATGCCCGATGTCATGTGTTGGCTTGAGACTTTTGTCACAGACAGAGTGCTGTGGCAGGGGTCTCTTTTTTCTTGCCCGGCACAGGAACACAAGGAGGAAAAATAAATATGGATCTTCTGAACACATTCGCCAGTCTCTTTTCCAATTTTGGGAATCTGACCTGGCAGATGGTGGTAATGTGGGGCATCGGTGCGCTGCTCATCTACCTTGCCATCGCCAAAAAGATGGAGCCGAGCCTGCTGCTGCCCATGGGCTTTGGTGCCATTCTGGTCAACCTGCCCCTCTCGGGTGCCATCACGCAGGGGGATACGGTCGGCCCCATCTCTGCATTGTTTGAAGCGGGCATGTCCAACGAGCTGTTCCCGCTGCTGCTCTTTATCGGCATCGGTGCCATGATCGATTTTGGCCCGCTGCTGGAAAAGCCGTGGCTGATGCTCTTTGGTGCGGCGGCCCAGTTCGGCATCTTCTTTACCCTGTTTCTGGCGGGCTTCTTCTTTGACCTGAAGGATGCTGCCTCCATCGCTGTCATCGGTGCGGCAGACGGCCCCACCGCCATTTTCGTGGCCAACACGCTCAACTCCCAGTACCTCGGTGCCATTATGGTGGCAGCCTACAGCTACATGGCGCTGGTGCCCATCGTGCAGCCGCCCGTGATCCGACTGCTGACCACGCAGAAGGAGCGCCGCATTCGGATGTCCTATGAAAAGGGCAGTGTTTCCCAGCTGACCAAGATCCTGTTCCCCATCGTGGTCACGATCATTGCAGGCATGGTGGCTCCGGCCAGTGTGGCGCTGGTGGGCTTTTTGATGTTCGGCAACCTGCTGCGGGAGTGCGGGGTGCTGAATGCGCTGAGCGAGACCGCCCAGAATGTGCTGGCAAACCTTATCACCATCGTGCTGGGCCTGACCGTTGCCGGGCAGATGACCGCTGACAAGTTCGTGCGGCCCGACACCCTGCTCATCCTTGCACTGGGTCTGGTGGCCTTTGTCTTTGATACGGCAGGCGGCGTGCTGTTTGCAAAGCTGCTGAACCTTTTCCGGCCGGAGGGCAAAAAGCTGAATCCCATGATCGGCGCGGCCGGCATCTCGGCCTTCCCCATGAGCGGCCGTGTGGTCAACAAGATGGGCCTGGAAGAGGACAACCAGAATTTCCTGCTGATGTATTCCATCAGCGTCAACGTTTCGGGACAGATCGCGTCCGTCATTGCAGGCGGCCTGATCCTGACCCTGATGGCTTAACGGAGGTGATCGCATGCTTCATCTTACTTCGTGGATGACCACGCTGCCGATGATGCTGATCGGGATGGTCGGCATCATCCTCGTCATCGGCATCATTGTTCTGGCAGTGATGCTGCTCAACCGGCTGACGGGCCGGAAATAAAAGAAAAAGGCGATGCAGCTGTTCGAAACTGCATCGCCTTTTTGCTTGTGTAAGTTTACAGAGTCTGGATGGCGGCCTTGATGCGCTGGGCGGCGACCTTGGTCTTTTCGGCATCGCCAAAGGCGGTCAGGCGGAAGTAACCCTCGCCGCACTCACCAAAACCGACACCCGGAGTGCCGACCACGCCGCAGTTCTCCAGCAGCCAGTCGAAGAACTCCCAGCTCTTCATGCCGCCGGGGCAGCGCAGCCAGATGTAGGGGCTGTTCTTGCCGCCGCAGTACCACACG
>OOCR01001764.1_pt1 | contig 10354 bp, 8 predicted proteins | sample 1671491 | NCBI WGS metagenome assembly OOCR01 (sample SAMN06348162, study PRJEB24527) | human gut metagenome | biome: human gut; feature: ankylosing spondylitis patient; material: feces | host: Homo sapiens | place: China | collected 2015-10
CTGTTAGCAGGTTTGAATTCTTGTTTGCACGAAGAATTCTCCGAAAGTACTTTGCAGGCAGTAAATGCAAAAGGTAAGAAACAGGGATGGACAGAAAAATTTACGCAGGTTGTTTATTTTCAGACAGATTTTCATACACCGATAAAAGAGTCAGATATTAACAATCCTGAATGGGAAGCGAATACAGAGTACATACATTATGGATGGACTCTTGCACGGAGCGATGGCGGCAAGTGGCGGATAATATCTGAAGGATATTAAAAAAAGGCAGAAGATTTACCCGAATTATCCTAGGTAGTTCTTCTGCCTTTGACTGTATAAAGTTCTATATATTGTTGTGTGAATTATTCCGCATCACCGAATATTACATGTCTTACTGGTGTAAGTGCATATAATAGTATCATTCCGATGATTCCGCATACGATTATCTCGCCAGCGCCAACTGTAACGAAGAACATTGCAAACATGCCCTCTGAGCCGTAAGCAAACTTAAGTACGAATGGTACAATGATTGTGTTAGCAACAATTGGTGGAACTGGTGCAAGCCACTTATGCTTTCTTAACAGGTATGTTCCGATTGCACCGATAAGTGTTGCAATGCTTCCAAATACTACATCCCATACAATTGCGCCACCAAGGATGTTAGCAATTATACAGCCAACAAATAATCCAGGGATTGCTGCAGGTGTAAAGTAAGGCAGTATTGTGAGTGCCTCCGCAATTCTGAACTGCACTGGTCCGAAACTGATGTAGTTAAAGATTACTACAAGTACGACATAGATTGCTGCAATTACAGCGGCCTGTGTGATGAATTTCACACTCATTCCTTTTTTCTTCATATTCAATTATCTCCTTTAGTTTTGTTTTGCGTGTGGAAGGTCTCGAACACACGATTTGTTACTGTATCATAACACAGCCTGTGTAGTTTAGCAGATTATCATGAGATTGGCAAGTACAAATGTATATTATATGTGAATGTAAGCTGGATGTAAGTTTCGTGTTATATAATTGTGGTAAATAAAGAAGCACATTTTTAATAAGAGACATTGAAAAAGGAGGGCGAGATTTATGGATGATAAAAATGTTGTTAAGAAAAGGGTGACTCTTGCTATTGCATTTGCAGTATTCATTGTTGTGGTAATTGCAGTAATACTGCTTATCAAGCCAGTAATGTCTAAGGTTCAGGAGAATCGCACAGCAAAGGTGTCGCAGGAAACGGCACAGGAAGCGGAAGAATTTCTTAAGACTAAGTATCCGGAAGTTGTGATTGAGAAGCGCGAAATGTATGTTAAAGAGCATAAGCCGCAGGAGAATACGCAGTATATTAGCAGCAAGAGCATTGATACGGAATATTCGTATGCATCTTACGTATTCTATGGTACAATGGATACACCAGATGCGAAAGGAGACAGCGTCATAATCTATATGTCGGATAGCGGAAAGTCGCCATATTATACTGTTAAGGACAGCACGGATAAAGATAATGCAAAGTGGCAGATGACGATTGTGCAGAATAAGTCAGGCAACGCTAAGACTTGGGATTATGCATTTAAAGAAAAGTAATGCTTAAGATTATAGGAATATATTTATTGATTATTAATGTAGTAACATTTGCTTTGTATGGAATTGATAAGTGGAAAGCGATACACAACAGATGGCGAATAAGGGAGGCGACTCTTCTTATTACAGCGCTAATCGGCGGTTCGCTTGGAGCTTTTATTGCAATGCAGATGTTCAGACATAAGACAAAAAAGTGGTATTTTAAGTATACGGTTCCTGCTATGCTTGTTGTGCATGTGGTGGGGATGATTTTATTGGTGGTTAAATTGTAAGCAGGCTGTTATGTGGGACAGCCTGCTTGATTTATGTTTGGTGAATATGTGCGTTGTCGAAAAAATAAACTGTAAAAAATTTTTAGGTTATAACCGCAAAACTTTCTGATTGAATTATAGATTAAGGAGTGTAACCGCATTTTTACCGAGTATTGCATCGGTATCTTTTTCTGAAAATCCACACTCTTTTATTAAATCTACTGCGTCTTTCTGGTCGTCCCACGGGCTGTCAGAGCCGAATAATATGTGGTCTGCACCGTGAATGTTGACCATTTTCTTGAATTTTTCTATTGTAAGGCTTGCGTTGTGATTGAGCTTCTTGATGCATGATGAGGTATCAAGATATACATTTTTCATGTAATCGTCTTCTAATATGCAGGCGACTTCGTTCCATTGTCCCCAGCCACCCATATGTGCAAGGACGAGTTTTTCAGGCTTTACTTCCTGAATCATTGTGGTAAGTCTGTCGACGCTTGACTCGTCGCAGCTCGGAAAGCTTACATCGAAGCCTGCATGTATAAGTATTATAAGCCCGAGTGCTGATGCATATTCGATAAGCCTTAATGACTGCATATCATCTATATTGGTTTTCTGGAAAACCGGGTGAAGCTTGATGCCTTTGAAACCATTGTTGGAAAGCCAGTTCAATATTTCTCTGAAATTCTCACAAGCCGGATGTATTGCCCCAAATGAAATTAATCCGGTTGTCTCACTTGTTTCATTAGTCTTTAAAGCAAGTGTATTGATTGTGTCGCACTGATTAGGCTTGGTTGCCACGGGAAGCAGTACGGAGTAATCAATGCCAGCTTTTTTCATTGAATCTGTAAGAGAATGTACTCTGCCATCAAGATAATTGTGTATTCCTCCGCTGTGGGCTAATGTGCCAACTGCTCTGTCAGCAAGTTCATCTGGAAATGTATGTGTATGGAAATCTATTATCATAAAGCCTCCTTGAGATTAGGTATATACGGCTGTCATCTGCTGTTGTGTAGGTGACAGCCGTATATTAGTCATTACATATATAATAACCATTTTGACATGGTGTATACAATTGTTTAAGTGTTATATTTGCTCTGCTTTATTATGTATATATTTTTCGTATAAAATCAAGTTCTTTTTTGGGGGATGACCTACTAAAGCTAAGGGAAGTGGAAGATTAGTAGGTGAAATCAAGCAATATAAAGAGCAGTAGGGAGGATAACAGCCGGGAAAGACCTACTAAAAAGAGCGTAAGCAGCAGATTAGTAGGTGAAATCAAGCAAGATAAAGAACAGGAGAGAGGATAACAGCTGGGAAAGACCTACTAAAGAGAGCGTAAGTGGAAGATTAGTAGGCGAAATCAAGCAAGAAGATGAGCGGATGGGAAGAAAATAGTTGTGAAAGACCTACTAAAGTTGAGGAAAATGGAAGATTAGTAGGCAAAATTAAGCAAGATAAAGAGCAGGAGAGAGGATAACATCCGTGAAAGACCTACTAAAGTTGAAGCAAGTGGCGGATTAGTAGGCACACAGCCAACACCCATCTAATACCATGACGAATAACCAGCACATACCACCAAATACTCAGCTAATACCGAGCCATTACCCAGCTTCCCCACAATTCAAATAACAAGATAACAAGAATACAAGAATCTGCAAAAAACCTATTGACAAATAGGAAATTGAGAATATAATGATTTACATACCAAGATACTATGTTTATATGGAATTAGATTTTGCAAGGAGGTACATGGAGGTTGAAGAATAGAATTATTGACACAGATGTACTTATTATAGGTGGTGGAACGGCAGGGTGTTTTGCCGGTATCACACTTGGAGGGAAGAAAGACCTTGATGTACTGATTGTTGAGAAGGCGAACATTGTACGAAGCGGCTGCCTTGCTGCAGGTGTTAATGCAATCAATGCTTATATCACTAAGGGCAGAGTTCCACAGGATTATGTTGATTATTGTAAGAAAGATGCACATGGAATTGTAAGAGAGGATCTGCTTCTTTCAATGTCTGAGAGGCTTAATCATGTCACTAAGATAATGGAGGACTTAGGACTTGTAATCCTTAAAGATGAGAATGGAGATTATGTTGCGAGAGGAAACCGCAATATTAAGATAAATGGTGAGAATATCAAGCCGATACTGGCAGATGCAGTTAAGAAGCAGGACAATGTAGCGGTAATCAATCACCTTAATATTACAGATTTCATAGTAGAGAATAACAAGATTAAAGGTGCATACGGATTTGATGTCAACAATGCAGAGTTCTATGAGATAAATGCGAAGGCAGTTCTTGTGGCTACTGGCGGAGCGGCAGGTCTTTACAGACCTAACAATCCTGGATTTTCAAGACATAAAATGTGGTATCCACCGTTCAATACAGGAGCCGGATATGCAATGGGAATCAATGCAGGTGCGGAGATGACCACATTTGAAATGAGATTCATTGCTTTAAGATGTAAAGATACGATTGCTCCGACAGGAACTATCGCACAGGGAGTTCCGGCAAAGCAGCTTAATTCCAACGGTGAAGTGTATGAGAACAAATATGGTCTTACAACTTCACAGAGACTTTACGGAACAGTTACGGAAAACCGTGAGGGCAGAGGTCCTTGTTATCTTGGAACTAAGGGAATAAGCAGGGAGCAGGAAGAAGACCTTTACAAAGCATATCTTAACATGGCACCGAGCCAGACACTTAAGTGGCTTGAGGCGGCGGGCGGTCCTTCTGAAGAAAATGTTGAGATAGAAGGAACTGAGCCATACATAGTCGGAGGCCATACAGCGAGTGGTTACTGGGTTGATAATAACCGAGAGACTACAATTCACGGGCTTTTTGCAGCAGGCGATGTTGCAGGCGGATGTCCACAGAAATATGTGACAGGCGCACTTGCCGAGGGCGAGATTGCAGCACAGGCGATAGCAGAGAGACTTACTGGTTCTGGAAAAGGATTTGTTGTCAGGGAAGCTTCGGATGAGGAGCTGTCACAGGAAGCACTGGAAAAGAAGCATGAATATGAGAGCTTCCTTAATAATAAGCAGGGGCTGGTCGATATCGAGCAGACTGAGGAAGCAATGCAGAAGATTATGGACCAGTACGCAGGCGGCATAAGCACTGATTATCAGTACAATGAAGCAAGACTTGAGCTTGCGGACGAGAAGATAAAGTTCTTAGAGAAGAGCATTGATAATCTTGCGGCACAGGATGCGGACGACTTGCTTAGAATCTATGAGATAAGAGAGAGACTTACGGTGTGCAGGAGTGTTATAGCACATTTGAAGGCAAGAAAAGAAACACGCTGGCACAGCTTTGCAGAGAATATGGATTATCCGGCTAAGAGTGATGACTGGTTAAAATATGTCAACTCCCGCAAGGAGAATGGCGAGATTAAGATAATCATAAGAGACCTTGTGAGGGGAGGCGACAGCTATGAGCATTCAGATAAATAAGTTAAAATGCGTTGGCTGCGGGAAGTGTGTTGAAGCCTGTCCCGGCAACCTTATCAAGAAAGATACAGATGGAAAAGCATTTATAAAGCATGTCAAGGACTGCTGGGGCTGTACATCTTGTCTTAAGGAATGTCGTTTTGAGGCGATTAATTTCTTCCTTGGTGCCGATGTAGGTGGCAAGGGAAGCACTCTTTCGTTCAGACAGAATGGAAGCATCAATACATGGACGGTGACGGCACCGGACGGAACAGTTAAGACGCTTGAGGTCAACAGACAGGAAGCTAATAAATATTAGGGAGGAATATCATGGGTAATTTATCACATTTGGACGCACTCGAAGCAGAGGCGATATATATTATAAGGGAAGTTGCAGCAGAATGCGAAAAGCCGGTAATGCTGTATTCTATAGGAAAGGACAGCTCAGTTATGCTTCATCTTGCAATGAAAGCATTCTATCCTGAGAAGCCGCCATTTCCATTTCTTCACATCGACACAACATGGAAGTTTAAGGAAATGATTAAGTTCAGAGATGAAACAGCCAAGAAGCTTGGCATTGAAATGTTAGAATATATCAATGAAGATGGTGTTAAGAAAGGAATTAATCCTTTCGACTATGGTTCAGTGTATACAGATATTATGAAGACACAGGCATTAAAGCAGGCACTTAATAAATATGGTTTCACAGCAGCTTTTGGTGGTGGACGTAGAGATGAAGAAAAGTCAAGAGCCAAAGAAAGAATATTCTCTTTCCGTAATGAAAACCACGCGTGGGACCCTAAGAACCAGAGACCAGAGATGTGGAAGTTATACAATTCACGTATTAACAAGGGTGAAAGTATAAGAGTATTCCCAATCTCTAACTGGACAGAAACTGACATATGGCAGTACATAAAGAGAGAAAATATAGATATCGTACCTCTTTACTATGCAGCTAAACGTCCTGTAGTTGAAAGAGATGGTATGCTTATAATGGTTGATGACGACCGTATGAAATTAAGAGAAGGCGAAAAGATTGAGTACAAGAATGTAAGATTCAGAACTCTTGGATGCTATCCTTTAACAGGTGGTATTGAATCAAATGCTACTACTCTTGATGAGATAATTGATGAAACACTTAGTGCTGTATCTTCTGAGAGAACAACAAGAGTAATTGATAATGAAGCAGCAGGAAGTATGGAAAGAAGAAAGAGAGAGGGGTATTTCTAAGATGATAGGATTATTAAAGTTTATAACATGCGGAAGCGTGGATGATGGAAAGTCTACATTAATAGGACATATATTATATGATTCAAAGCTTTTATATGCCGATCAGGAAAAGGCTTTAGAGCTTGACAGTAAAGTGGGAAGCCGTGGTGGTGCTATTGATTACTCACTTCTCCTTGACGGACTTATGGCAGAACGTGAACAGGGTATCACAATCGATGTTGCTTACAGATATTTTACAACAGATAAGAGAAGCTTTATCGTAGCTGATACACCAGGCCACGAAGAATATACAAGAAATATGGCGGTTGGTGCTTCATTTGCTGACCTTGCAATAATTCTTATCGATGCTAAGCAGGGCGTTCTTGTGCAGACTAAAAGACACGCAAGAATATGTGCCCTTATGGGAATTAAATATTTCGTATTTGCAGTAAATAAGATGGATTTAGTTGGTTACTCAGAAGCAAGATTTAACGAGATAACTAAGCAGATTGATGAATTATCTAAAGAACTTGGACTTGCAAGTGTAAAGATTATCCCTGTATCAGCAACAGAGGGTGACAATATTACAGTTAAATCTGATAATACACCTTGGTATCCAGGCGAAGCACTTCTTACTTACCTTGAAAATGTGGATGTAAGCGAAAAGAAGAAGGAAGAAGGTTTTTATATGCCAGTTCAGAGAGTATGCCGTCCAGACCATACTTTCAGAGGATTTCAGGGGCAGATTGAATCAGGCGTTGTATCAGTTGGTGATGATATAATCACACTTCCTAGTGGTGAGTCAGCTAAGGTTAAGAGTATTCTTGTTGGTGATAAGGATAGTCAGTCAGCACAGGAAGGACAGCCAGTAACAATCCAGCTTGATAAAGAAGTTGACGTATCAAGAGGATGTGTACTTTCAAGCGGAACAACACTTCCAGTAAGCAAGTCACTTACATCAACAATACTCTGGATGGACGATGCAGAACTTACAGTTGGTAAGGATTACATTGTTAAGATTGGCACTAAGCAGGTTCTTGGTGTATTAAAGAACATTCAGTACAAGATAGACGTCAATACAGGAAATTTCCTTCCAGCTAATGGACTTAGCAAGAATGAGATAGCAGTGTGCGATATTGGACTTCAGGAAGCAGTTGTTATTGATGAATTTGCAAAACATAAGACGCTTGGCGAACTTATTCTTATAGATAGAATAAGCAATATGACATCTGCCTGTGGTGTTGTTACAGATTCAAGTGCATATGATAACAAAGAAGTAAAATGTGCATTTGTAAATGGAAGTCTTAAAGGAAATGCAGATATATTTGAAGAATATTATTATAACCTTGAAAGTGCAACAATTACAAAGGTAAGTCCATCAGGCAAGACATACAAGGTCGGAGATGTAATTAACGTAAGCGGTGAAACATACAGCTATCCAGATAACTTTGATGTAATTATTCTTCGTGATAAAGTGGCAGTTACAGTAAGAGATAAGAAGATAGAAGCAATCACAAAGCTTGAAGAATATACATACACAGGAACACCAGTAATCAACAGCCGTGGCTTTGAAATCAGGCTCAATGGTGAGGATGACTACAACAACCTTATAAATGACTTAAATGCCATCGAAACGGCTAACAAACCACTCAATGATGAATTCTTCAACAAGTGGACAAAATTCGATACTTACAGAAAAATCATCTTCAAGGATGAAGTATGGGAATATGTAATATAATGAGCCGTGCCTGACTTAACAGCAAAGTGATGCTTGTGCTTGCACAAATCAGCACTTTGAAGCTAAGTCAGATAGGGCGAAGCCCGACAGTTCCAGAAGCCAGAGGCTTCTGGAACTTGCACGGTGTAAGCATCTTCTCCCACCCACCAGCCTATGAACAGTGCGTTAGCACGCCTTCATGGGCACAAATATTAAATATAAACATATATACTAACAATATCCTCTCGTCCAGAGACAAAAAACTACCATATATGCCCCGGTAAGTCATTATTAGACTATCATTGCAATTATTACAATATTCTCCACCCCACATTATTGCGAACCAACCTAAGATTATGTATAATATTATCTATTATGATATGCATGCAGAAAGTAATTTTGCTACTCACATCATTATATTATTAATGTACGAAAGCAGGCGGATAATTATGGAGTTTGTTATATGTGATGATGATAGATTGTACGCATCCCAGTTTATTGAACAGCTTAAAGTGTTGGAAAGCCAATACGATGAGCTGTTCAATTGCGTTTATTATGACCATTATGAGAACTTTATGGAGAGCCTTAGAAATAAGGAATGTGATAAAGCCGATATATATTTTTTAGACATAGAATTTGGCGAAGTGTATGGTATGGACGTGGCAAAGATTATAACAAGAATGAACAGGAATGCCGGTATTGTGTACATTACGAATTATGAAGAATATGCAATCAAGGCATTTGTGTGCAGACCATTAGGATTTATAAGAAAAAAGCACGATGCAGAGGATATAAAAGTTACAATGGATAAGATAATATCATATATGAATGATAAAAATGTGTTGTATACCTTTAAGAATAACAGGAATACGCTTGTGTTAAATCTTTCGACAGTATTATACATAGAAATGTCCAATCATGATATGAACATATATATGACAGATGACTGCCGGGTTGTAAGGGATAAGATTTCAAGAGTAGAGAAGGAATTGGCGGCTAAAGGCTTCGTTAAGATTAACAGGTCAAGTCTTGTTAATATGGAGCATATTGTAAATATTAAAGATGATGAGGTAATAATTGATAATGGTACAAAGCTGTATATAACTGGCAATAAGCAGGAAATGATTATACGTGACTGGCAGGCGTATATTATGGGATATAGTGAGCAGTAAGAGTAAGTGATAGAAAAAGCTGAAAGAATATGCAGATATAGTAAGCGTTACGGGTACATACAGTTTAGCGAATGCTGGATAGAATATACATAGTAAATGATAAAAAAGATTGGAGAAAATATGGATAAAGTTTCGTTTATAGTTGAAACACTTGCAAATATTAATCAGAGCATTTTGCTTATATATTTTTTATGCGGTACATTGAATGTTAATAAAAAGATTAATTCCAAGATTGCAGTAATATCAGGTGTTTCGATAATATTTGCATATCTGGAAATCCAGTATATGGTTGTTCCGTTTGAGGGACTTGGTGTTGGCATATTGTGGGCAATGCTTGTTATATATGCGTGCCTTTTTATGGATGGCAATATATTTCAGAAAATGTATGCTTCAATGTTTATTATAGCAACGATAATATTTGTTACGGTACTTTTGGGCAGTATAATGGGAGCATTGTATAATGTGCATTTTATAGAATTCACAGGAACAGCTTCTATGGAAAAGTGCCTGCTGGTTATTCTTATACAGATAACAATATGGATTGTTGCGGTAATACTTGTAAGAATATTAAGAAGATACAGCTATGGAGTGAATATTAAGGACACGGTAATAATTATGGCGGCTATGATAATGTCAGTTATTATCACCAATGAAGTGCAGATGATGTCAACAGACAGTGATGCTGAGAAAATGATAGTGCGCTCAATTATAATAATGATATGTGTAACAATAATGTTTATCCTGTGTGTGGCATTGTATGAGATTATACAACGCAGTACATACGCTCTTATGGAGCAGACAATAATGGAACAGGCATATAAAAGCAGATTAGAAAATGTCGAGGATATAGAAACGAATGTCGAGCGTATATCAAGAATAAAACACGAACTTAATAAGACACTGATTGCTGCTAATCTTATGCTTAAGGATGGACGTACTGAGGAGGCAAGAGAATTCTTAAGCCAGTTTGATGGAGATCTGGATAAAATAATTGTTGAGAAAATGTATA
>OOCR01001765.1_pt1 | contig 10347 bp, 9 predicted proteins | sample 1671491 | NCBI WGS metagenome assembly OOCR01 (sample SAMN06348162, study PRJEB24527) | human gut metagenome | biome: human gut; feature: ankylosing spondylitis patient; material: feces | host: Homo sapiens | place: China | collected 2015-10
ACTTTGCTCCGGGAGCCATGATAAGTGCATAATCAAGAATCTGCATTGCAAGATAAAGTTTTGCATCAAGTGATGTTCCAACAACCTTGTTATATGAAAGAAATGCATTATTTTCAAGCGGTTCGTCATCCGTTACAGCATAATTAAATTCCTTAAAAACATCATTTTCAAAACTCTTCTGTGCAGGAATTGATGCGTCAATCTCTACATCATCTGCATCAAAATCACTAAGGTATTCCCTGTCAAGATAATCAAGTCTTTCCTGTACATCCATATCACCATACAGATAAATATAGCTGTTTACAGGATGATAAAACTTCTTGTGATAATCAAGAAATTCATTGTAATCAAGTTCAGGAATATGAGCAGGCTCACCGCCCGACTCAAATCTGTAAGGCGTGTCAGGAAATAAAGATACACATGTATATCTTGAAAGCACATCATCCGGTGACGAATATACACCTTTCATCTCATTATATACAACGCCATTGATTTTAAGCTCATCATCCTCATTTTCAAGTTCATAATGCCAGCCTTCCTGCTTAAAAATCTGTGGCTTATTATAAATATCAGGATAAAATACCGCATCCATATAAACATCCATAATATTTTTGAAATCCACATCATTGCAGCTCGCAACAGGATATACAGTCTTATCCGGATAAGTCATAGCATTAAGAAATGTGTTGAGCGACCCCTTGCAAAGTTCTACAAACGGGTCTTTCACAGGATATTTTCTTGAACCGCAGAGTGTCGAATGTTCAAGAATATGCTGCAGCCCTGTATCGTTATACGGCGGTGTCTTAAAACCTATAGAAAATACCTTGTTATCATCATCATTAGAAATAATTGCAACTCTCGCACCTGATTTCTTATGCTTTAATAAAAGTCCTACGGAATTAAGGTCATTAAGCTTTTCAATGTTCACAAGCTCATATGCACCGTAATCTTTATTAAGTTCGTTATATCTTGTCTCTAAATTCATATTACTGCTTTAATCTCCAATCTTTACAATAAGGAATTATACATATAAATATAATACCCCACAATGTAGGATTTTACCACATTGTGGGGTGAGTGTAAACTTACATTACATATGTAAGCTATAGTATTTATTTGCCGAAAAGACCTTTCTTCTTACCGTGTCTTTCATTGCCTGTAAGCGCCTTTTCATATGCCATAAGTGCGTCCTTCTGCTCCTGATTAAGCTTTGTAGGAATATCAACTATTAAAGTGATATAATGATCGCCTCTCTGTGCTGCATTTCTTACACTTGGCATACCTTTGCCTTTAAGTCTTACTCTTGTACCTGATGCTGTTCCCGGCTTAACTTCGTACAATACTTCTCCATCAACAGTCTTAACCTTGATTTCACCGCCAAGTACCGCTGTTGGATAGCTTATTACAACATTAGAGAATATATTGTATCCGTCTCTTTCAAATTCTGTGCTTGCTGAGATAATAACAGCAACTAAGAGATCACCTCTTAGTCCGCCATTAACTCCCGGCTCACCTTTGCCCTGTATACGTACGCACTGGCCATTATCGATACCAGCTGGGATATTGACTTCAATAGTCTTCTTGCTGCTTATATAGCCTGTTCCGTAACAATCCGGACACTTCTCCTTAATTATCTTACCAGTTCCATGACAGTCAGGACATGGCTGCTGGCTTCTTACCATTCCAAGGAATGACTGCTGTGTGAAAGTTACCTGTCCACGGCCACCACATTTGCTACAGGTCTCTGGTGATGTACCAGGCTTAGCTCCTGTACCGTGACAGCTTGAGCACTCATCCTTTAATGTAACATCTATCTTCTTGGTTGTTCCCCTTACTGACTCGTCAAATGTAATTCTTACATTAACTCTTACATCAGCACCTCTTCTTGGTCCATTGCTGTTTCGTCTGCTTCCGCCGCCTCCGAACATACCGCCAAAGAGATCTCCGAAAATATCTCCCATGTCACCAAAATCGAAATCGAAGCCACCTGCTCCAGCTCCACCTGCTCCGCCTTCAAATGCGGCATGGCCAAACTGGTCATACTGTCTTCTCTTTTCAGCATCGCTTAACACCGCATAAGCTTCAGAAGCCTCTTTGAATTTTATTTCAGCTTCTTTATCCCCTGGATTCATATCAGGATGATATTTCTTTGCAAGTTGTCTGTATGCTTTCTTAATAGCAGCGTCATCGGCATCCTTAGGCACGCCAAGGACTTCATAATAATCTCTCTTATCTGCCATGATTGCTTCCTCTTTCTTATTTAATCAACAGAAACTGCACGGAGTTTACACCCCATGCAGTCCTTATTCCAGTCAGTTATTGCTGACAATTAAACCTCTTTGTAATCTCCGTCAACTACATCATCACCGTATGGAGCTGAACCATTAGAAGCACCAGCACCCATATCAGGACCTGCACCTGCTCCCATGTCTGGGCCTGCACCACCAGCAGCCTGCTGTGACTCATATAACTTAGCGAAAAGCTTCTGAGCACTTTCCATAAGTTTTTCCTTGGCAGCCTTGATTTCATCAACCTGTGCATCTGTCATGTTTTCTGGGTCAGAACCATCAACAAGTGCCTTTAATGCGTTAAGGTCAGTCTCAACTGCAGCCTTGTCAGAAGCATCAAGCTTGTCGCCTGCCTCATCCATAGCCTTCTGTGTCTGGAATACCATTGAATCAGCTTCGTTACGTGCATCAATAGCATCCTTACGCTTCTTATCCTGAGCCTCGAACTCAGCAGCTTCCTTAACTGCCTTATCGATATCTTCATCAGACATGTTAGAACCAGCAGTAATTGTGATGTGCTGTTCCTTACCTGTTCCAAGGTCCTTAGCAGATACATTTACAATACCATTGGCATCGATATCAAATGTAACTTCAATCTGTGGAACACCTCTTCTTGCTGGAGGGATACCATCAAGTCTGAACTGTCCAAGTGACTTGTTATCTCTGGCAAACTGTCTTTCACCCTGTACAACGTTGATATCAACGGCTGTCTGGTTATCAGCAGCTGTAGAGAAAATCTGGCTCTTCTTTGTAGGAATAGTTGTATTTCTCTCAATAAGTCTTGTAGCAATACCACCCATTGTCTCGATTGAAAGTGAAAGTGGTGTTACATCAAGAAGAAGGATATCACCAGCACCTGCATCACCAGCTAACTTACCACCCTGGATAGAAGCACCGATAGCTACACACTCATCTGGGTTAAGAGTCTTGCTTGGCTCATGTCCTGTTAATGACTTAACCTTATCCTGTACAGCAGGGATTCTTGTAGAACCACCAACTAATAATACCTTTGAAAGTTCTGAAGCTGTAAGACCTGCATCTGAAAGTGCGTTCTTAACTGGCTCAGCTGTCTTTTCTACTAAGTCGTGTGTAAGTTCATCGAACTTAGCTCTTGTAAGTGTCATATCAAAATGCTTTGGACCTTCTGCTGTTGCTGTGATGTATGGAAGGTTGATGTTAGTCTGCATAGCACTTGATAATTCCTTCTTAGCCTGCTCAGCAGCAACCTTTAATCTCTGAAGTGCCATTGTATCTGTAGAAAGATCTACGCCTTCCTTAGCCTTGAAGTCATCTAACATATACTGTGTAATAGCATTATCAAAATCATCACCACCAAGTCTGTTGTTACCAGCAGTAGCAAGAACTTCGATTACACCATCACCGATTTCAATGATAGATACATCGAATGTACCACCACCAAGGTCATATACCATAATCTTCTGCTCGTGTTCATTATCAAGACCATAAGCTAAAGCAGCAGCTGTAGGCTCGTTGATAATTCTCTTAACATCAAGACCTGCAATCTTACCAGCATCCTTAGTTGCCTGTCTCTGTGCATCATTGAAGTAAGCTGGAACTGTGATAACAGCTTCTGAAACTGTCTCACCAAGATAGCTCTCAGCATCAGCCTTTAACTTCTGAAGAATCATAGCTGATATTTCCTGTGGTGTGTACTTCTTACCATCAATATCAACCTTGTAATCTGTACCCATATGTCTCTTGATTGAAGAAATTGTCTTATCAGCATTAGTAACTGCCTGACGCTTTGCAGGATCACCTACAAGTCTCTCTCCTGTCTTTGAAAATGCAACTACTGAAGGAGTAGTTCTTAAACCTTCTGCGTTAGCGATAACAACTGGCTTACCACCTTCCATTACAGCTACGCAAGAATTAGTTGTACCTAAATCAATACCAATAATCTTTCCCATAATAAAATGTCCTTTCTATAATTAAATTGATTAATACCTTGTGTTACATATGCTTTCTGGCTTATCGCTAGTTAGCAACCTTGACCATGCTGTGTCTTATAACCTGGTCTCTGTATGTGTAGCCCTTCTCAAACTCTTCAACTACGATGTTCTCTCCAACTGAATCATCCTCAACATGCATTACTGCATTGTGAAAATCCGGATTGAACTCACCGCCTAAAGCTTCAATAGGCTTAACATCTGCATCCTCAAGCATCTTTAAAAGCTGCTTGTGAACCATATCCATTCCCTTAGCGAATGGAGTTTCAAGTTCCTCATCTGTCACACTCTTAAATCCTCTGTCGAAGTTATCAACAATAGGTAAAAGCTTCTTAATGATATCTGAGGCTCCCATCTCGAACATAGTAGATTTCTCTTTCTCTGTTCTCTTTCTGAAATTATCAAACTCAGCCATCTGCCTCTTTACTCTATCCTGAAGTTCTTCTATAACTGCATCCTTAGGATCTTTCTTCTTAGAGCTCTCAGTGCTCTCATCCTGTGCCTCGGCCTTGTCTGATTCATCAGCTTCACATGTATTCTGACTTTCATCAGCCTTACATTCTGATTCGCAGTTGCAGGCTTCTTTTTTCTTAGCATCGTTAAAACGCGGCAAAGTACTGAGATAACCGGTAATACGGCGTACACGCACTATGGTGTCATAATGTGGTTTAACGACTACATCATTACCGTCAAGCCCTAAATCCAAAGACAACAATGTTTTATGCGGCATTACCTGTAATTGATTATTGAGATAAATGGCGGCTTCTTCTTGCGAGATCCCATCCGCGCAATTAATTTTTATACCATGCAGTTCATAGGTCATGTTAACCAGCTCCTTAGATAAAATTCCATGACCTAATTATAAATCAATAATAATTATTTGTAAAGCCCTTTCTACAATATTTTGTGTTTATTTCACTTATTAACTTTTCCATATACAATATTTAGTACATCATTTTATGACTTCAATTAATAACAGGACGATTTTCCATGATATTTACCTGTTTGCTGATTGCCCATTTCATAGTTTCTTCCGGAGCAGTCTGATTCCCCAATTCTTTTATTTCATTTTCCCTAATCCGTTTTTTAGAGAATCTATCACCATCTTTTCGGTAAACATAGATATCAGCATTTAAAACCGTTCTTACATAGGTTGAACCGTCTTCATTACGCCATATCATTCCCTGCACCATCTGCTCGTACATGTCGTGCACAATGACCAAAACTAACGCTTCCGCTGGTATTTCTTCTGCTATCTTCCTCGCAACAGATTGGTCGACAACGCTTTTTCCATGTCCCGTAAAAATATTTTCTGCAGTCACCTTTTTAGTCCGATCTGTATCAACCAGCTTAAAATCAGGGAAATGATACGCCCAACGTACAGGCTCACGCCACATTTTATAAACCTGCTGCGTTACGTTACCACTGTTATCAAAAACTACAAAGGCTACAGGCTGATCAGCAAAAGCGGCAGCCGTATTAGGAACAATTGCCACTATTGTTAATAAAACAGCCAACAACAGCCAGTTAAATTTTTTCATTAATACTCCCTCCTATCAGCGTAATTCAGCTGCTTTACCATTGGCAAGCCGCTCTATACCTAAATGAACAGCTATTGTCTGACCGATATCAGAAAACGTCCGCATGGGTAGTAAAGCCTTACTAACAATATTTTTACCAAAAAACAAGACCGGAATTTTTTCACGTGTATGGTCACTGCCACTCCAGGTTGGATCACATCCATGATCTGCAGTAACCAGCAACAGGTCATCTTGCTTTAATAACCTAAGCAGTTCAGGCAAACGATCATCAAAATATTCCAATCCTTCCCCATAGCCTTCAACATCACGCCGATGCCCGAAGGAAGAATCAAAATCCACAAAATTTACAAAAACCAGGCTATTATCAGGAGCTTCTTGCACAGCCTGCAATGCAGCGGCAAATAATTTATCAAGACCACTGGCAGGATAATGCTTCGTAATTCCGCGGTGAGCAAAAATATCAGCAATTTTACCCACCGCATAGACACTGCCGCCTGCGGCTACCAGTTTGTCCAGCAACGTATCAGCAGGAGCAGGCACAGCATAATCATGCCTGTTGCCAGTCCGCACAAAATCTTCTGCACGAGTGCCCACAAAAGGACGCGCTATAACGCGCGCTATATGGTAAGGTTTAACTAGTTCATAGCAAATCTTACATAATTCATATAATCGTTCAAGACCAAACACTTCTTCATGCGCCGCAATTTGCAAAACACTGTCTGCGCTGGTGTAAATAATTGGCTTGCCAGTCTTTAGATGTTCTTCACCCAGTTCTTTTATTATTTCAGTTCCAGATGCATGCTTTTCCCCCAATACCCCCGGCAAATTTCCCTGTTTAATAATTTTCTCAACTAATTCCTTTGGAAAACATTTTAGCTGCTGCGGAAAATACCCCCAGTCAAAAAGTACCGGGACGCCTGTAATCTCCCAGTGCCCGCTCAGAGTATCTTTACCATGGCTTATTTCCTCTGCATAAGTATAAGCAGCATCGATTTTACTATCGTCACTGCTTAGAGGATACGCCAGCTTTTGACCACGGCTGAGCTCTGCCGCACCTGCCAGTCCTAACCTTGCCAGATTAGGCAGATGTAAATACCTGGAACTTCCATCCGCACTTTTGCGGTTTGCAGCCATCCACTCACAAATATGGCCTAATGTATCTGCACCGCTGTCACCAAACTTTTCAGCGTCATGGGCATAGCCAATACCAAAAGAATCCAATAATAAAATAATACTTCTTGCCATGTTATTTACCTGCCTTTATTAAATCCTGCAAAGTCTTTTTTACTACTGCCTGAAATCTTTGCGAAGCCAATTCGTAAAGATCCTGCGGCGCAACCAGTTCGCTGTCAGTCCTTTTAGCAACGACGCCGCAAATTGAAGCCGCTTGCAAACCAAAACTCTGAGCAACTATAAACAGCGCTGCAGTTTCCATCTCATAATTTAAAGCTCCTAATGCCTGCCACTCTTGTAGACTCCCCTGCAATGATTTTCTCACATAGCCTGTATAGCTGTCATAACGTTCCTGACCAGGCCAAAAAGTATCACTGGAAACAGAAATACCAGTATGATATGGAATTGACAGACTTTCTGCTGCCTGCTGCAGGGCCAGAGTTAACTCAAATGAAGCCACTGCAGGAAAATTCAAAGGCGCATAGTGCTGTGACGTTCCGTCTAAACGTACTGCCGCTTTATTGATAACAAGATCACCAAGTTCTACATCTTTCTGAATAGAACCAGTTGTTCCGACACGAATAAAATTCTTTATGCCAAGACGTGCCAATTCTTCCATTCCTATGGCGACAGAAGGTCCTCCCATGCCTGTAGAACAAACCAATACCGATGTTCCTTCAACATCCGCCAGCCAGCTTGTATATTCACGATGACAACCGACAGGCTCAGCGGTGCCAAGAGCTCTGGCCAACGCTTCTACACGCCCTGGATCTCCAGGCAGCAAAGCATACTCTGCTCCTTTAAGCATTTCTGCTGAAATACCAATATGATAAAGAACTTCATTAGGCATTACTTTATTCCCCACGCTACTGCCTCGCTTTCTTAAAATCATACTTCTACTTAATCTATATATTCGCCATTTTCATACTTGCTCCTGCTAAAAGATATTACAGCAATGTGAAATAAAAAACTGCCGCAGCAAATGCTGAGACAGTAATATTTTTAATAACCCAAACTCTCGCCAACTAAAATCACTTTGATTTTTCCTTTAGGTTTACAGCGTCTGGTAGTCAATATATAATTGCAAATACAGTCAGGTGCGTTACAATCTGCACAAAGCCCTGTTTCCATACAAGGAGTTTTTAACTGCGGAAAACGTTGAACATTAATAGGCGCCGCCAACATTCTCACACGTGCCAAAGCATCATCCTGGGTTTTGACGATTTTATTGATCCCTGCAATAACAATTACACTTTTAGGACCATACACCATAGCTGCCACACGATTTCCAGTACCATCAATATTTACCAGCTGTCCATCTTCACTAACAGCATTACTGCTCATTAAAAAAGTATCACACAACAGTGCTTTACGCATCAGCTCCGTTCTCTGCGCAGGTGTTTCTGCCGTGTCACGGTCAATAACCTTATAGCGTCCGCTTCGCATTACATCTAACAGTCCAATTTCCTGTATGGTAACGGAACCGCCCCAGGATACAACGTCGTCTTCAGATATAAGTTCTAATGCTTTGTCTAAAGCCGCAGGCTTATCCGAACAATAAAAAGCTTCAAAACCACGTCTTTCCAAATTTTTCAAAACTGTTTTACATGCAGCTTCACTGCGTAATTGAGTAGGAGTTTTTGCCATTCTGCTCACCTCTTATTCTGCAACTACTTCCCCTATGAATACTTCATCAGTTTCATCATGTTCTTTTAAAGTAACTTCAATAGTTTCCTTATGAGCAGTTGGTACGTTTTTACCAACAAAATCAGCGCGAATAGGCAATTCCTTATGTCCTCGATCAATAAGCACTGCTAATTGGATAGACCGTGGGCGTCCCATGTCAATGACAGCATCCAGCGCGGCTCTAATCGTACGACCAGTATAGAGAACATCATCAACTAAAACGATATTCTTCCCATTCAGATCAAAATCAATATCAGTTCCATGTACGATCGGATTATACCCCAAGGTAGAAAGGTCATCACGATATAAGGTAATATCAAGCATACCCACTTTTACTTTTACGCCTTCAATAATTTCAATTTCCTGTGCAATCCGTTGTGCCAACGGCACTCCTCTGGTTCGAATACCAACAAGCACAACATTATTGACACCCTTGTTCTTTTCGATGATTTCATGTGCGATACGTACCAACGCACGACGCATTGCATCACTGTCCATAATAACATTTTTCTTAACTACTTTACTCATACAGCTCACCTCAAAATATTTTAGAATTGTCCGTTACGTAAACGGGTAATAATTTTCTGCATATCTTCCGGCAGCCCCGCCTCAAACCGCAGCCGTTCTCCTGTACGCGGATGTGTAAACTCCAGTTCCTGTGAATGAAGTGCCTGCCCATGAATCGCAAATGGAACCTTCATCGGAGAATATTTAGGATCTCCTACTAAGGGATATCCCAAATAGTCCATATGGACACGTATCTGATGTGTTCGACCTGTTCTCAAACGGCAGCGTACAATAGTAAAACGTCCAAAACGCTCAAGCACTTCATAATCAGTTACTGCGGTACGCCCACCCTCTTGTACTACAGTCATCTTTTTACGGTCATTTTTATCACGAGCTATCTTCGCCGAAATTGTCCCGGTATCCTCTTTTATATTGCCCCTGACAATAGCAATATATGAACGTTTGGCAGTTTTGTTTTGAATCTGTTCCGATAAAGATATATGTGCAGCATCATTCTTAGCTACAATCATGATGCCTGAAGTATCCTTATCCAAACGGTGCACAATCCCCGGCCTGATTACATTATTTATCCCTGATAAATTTTGGCAATGATGAAGCAGTGCATTAACAAGAGTACCGGTATAATGGCCTGGTGCTGGATGCACCACCATCCCACGGCTTTTATTAACAACAACTACATCTTCATCTTCAAAAATAACATCCAAGGGAATAGCCTCAGAACGAATTTCTAAAAGTTCCGGCTCTGGCAGCATAACTGTGAACACATCGCCGGCCTTAACTTTATAGTTGGCTTTAAACACTTTTGCTCCACGAAATACACGCCCTTCCTCCAAAAGTTTTTGCATATTGGAGCGCGACACCTCTAGTTTTGCAGCCAGATAAATATCGAGTCTTTGCCCAACATCATTTTCTGCAGCAGCAATATTTTCTACTTCTTCAGTATTTCTGTCTGTATTAAATTCCATATAATAAAACCCACCCCTACACAAATAGCAATATCTGCCACATTAAAAATAGGCCAAATACGAAAATCAAAAAAATCTACAACCATACCATTTTCAGCTCTGTCTATCAGATTACCGACAGCCCCACCAATAAAAAGTGCTGTTCCGGCCCGCACACACAAAGGTTCTGCTAAGATTTCTTTTCTAAACCAGATCGGAA
>OOCR01001766.1_pt1 | contig 10337 bp, 9 predicted proteins | sample 1671491 | NCBI WGS metagenome assembly OOCR01 (sample SAMN06348162, study PRJEB24527) | human gut metagenome | biome: human gut; feature: ankylosing spondylitis patient; material: feces | host: Homo sapiens | place: China | collected 2015-10
TCAAGACTCGTTCCACCAAGCCCGAGATCCACGTCGAAGTTTGCTCCAAGTGCCACCCCTTCTACACTGGCAAGCAGAAGCTGGTCGACACCGGCGGACGTGTTGAGCGCTTCAACAAGCGCTTTGGCCGTAATAAGTAATTACAGGCTTTTCCAGCGCCGTCTCCTTCGGGAGGCGGCGCTTTTTTGCGTTTCGGGGCGGAATTGTTTTTGCTTTCCACACAGGTTTGCCCCAATTTGAACACAATTTCCGTCTAAAATAAACCAGCATTCAATCAACCGAGAAGGAGCGTATTGCTGTGGTCGAAGTATCGCATCTGAGCAAGAATTACGGCAGCCATCCGGCCATCCGGGATCTGACCTTTTCCGTGGCAGACGGGCAGGTGTATGGGCTGCTGGGCCCCAACGGCGCGGGCAAATCCACCATTATGAACATCCTGACCAGCTACCTGGCCCCCACCGGCGGGGAAGTGAAGGTGGCAGGATTTTCCCTGCCGGAGCAGGCGCAGCAGGCCAAAGCCTGTGTGGGCTACCTGCCGGAGCAGCCGCCGCTGTACCCGGAAATGACCGTGCAGGAATATCTGGACTTTGCGGCCGAGCTCAAGGGGGTCAAAAAAGCCCAGCGCCGCGAGCAGGTGCAGCAGGCCGCCCGGCGCACCGGGCTGGATCAGGTGATGCCCCGGCTCATCCGCAGCCTGTCCAAGGGCTACCGCCAGCGCGTGGGCATTGCGCAGGCTCTTCTGGGCAGCCCGCAGCTGATCATTCTGGATGAGCCCACGGTCGGCCTGGACCCGGCGCAGGTCATCGGCATCCGTAAACTGATCCGGGAACTGGGCAAGACCCACACGGTCATCCTGTCCAGCCACATCCTCAGCGAGGTGCAGGCGGTGTGCAGCCGGGTGCTGATCCTCTCCAAGGGAGCGTTAGTGGCCGAGGGCACTCCGGAGCAGCTGAGTGAGAAGCTGAGCCCCGGCATCCGCCTGCGTGTTACCGCGCTGGGCAGCAGCGATACGGTGCTGCCGGTCGTGGAAGCGGTGCCGGGGATTACCGGGGTGCAGCTGGTCAGCGAAGCAGACGGCGAGGTGACCTTTACTGCGGAGACTGCCGACACCACCGACCGCCGCGCCGAGGTGTCCCGCGCCCTTTCGAAGGCGGGGTGCACGGTGCTGGAGCTGACGGCGGAGAACCGCAGCCTGGAGGAAGTGTTCCTGGCTCTGACCGGGGAAACCGCCGATGTGCCGGAAGAACCGGAAACCGAACCGAAAGGAGAATGACCGATGTTCGCAATTTTCAAACGGGAAGTCCGCAGCTGCTTCCATGGAATGATCGGCTATGTGCTCACCGCCTTTCTGCTGGTGGCATCGGCCATCTATTTTGTGGCGCTGAACCTGGGCTACGGCCTGCCGGACTTTGGCTACTATACGTTGTACAACACCATTTTTATGCTGCTGTTCTATTTTCCGGTGCTGACCATGCGCTCCTTTGCGGAGGAACGCCGCACCCGCACCGACCAGCTCCTGCTCACCAGTCCGGTGCCGGTGACGGGCATCGTGCTGGGCAAGTTCTTTGCCCTGTGCGTGGTGTTTGCGCTGCCCTGCGTGGTGGACGCCGTCATGATCCTGACCCTGTGGGCACTGGGAGCTACCGCTGCCAGTACGCTGGCCAATCTTGCGGCGCTGCTGTGCTACTATCTGCTGGGCTGCGCCGCCATTGCCATCGGGGTGTTCCTGTCCAGCCTGACCGAAAACCAGATCATCGCGGCGGTGGCCGGAGCGGCGGCGCTGCTGCTGGCCTATCTGATGCCCAGCCTGCGCAGGATGTTCACCACCGGCAGTGCCGTGGCGCTGGCGTTGTTCACCGCACTGGCCGCGGTGCTCAGTGTGGTGGCGGGCCTGCGCAGCCGCAGCTTCACGCTGGGGTGTTTGACCTTTGCCGGGTGCTGTGCGGCGCTCACGGTGTTGTTCCTGCTGCGCAGCAGCTGGCTGACCGAGGGCTTCAGCGCCGTGCTGAGCGCACTGTGCCTGTTTGCTCCCTTTGAGGAATTCGTCAACAGCAATTTTTCCATCCCCACACTGGTGTACTATCTCACCGTGACGGTGCTGTTCCTGTTCTTTACCGTGCAGGAACTGGAAAAACGCCGCTGGAACTGAGGGGAGGGCAGAACAATGAAAAACAGAAAGAACCGGCCGGTCAACGGCAAGGTATTCCGCAGTGGGGTGTACTCCACCGCCATTCTGGCGGCTGCCATCCTGCTGGCGGTGCTGGTCAATCTGGTGGTGCGGGCACTTCCGTCCCAATACACGGAGTTTGACCTTTCGGAGGCCAAAATGTACACCCTGGGCGACAGCTCGGTGCAGCTGGCACAAAGCCTGCAGCAGGATGTGACCATTTATTATCTGTGTGAGACGGGCAGCGAAGATGCCATCATCACGAAGCTGTTGGATCATTACGCCGGCGAAAGCAGCCATATCCATTGGGAGCAGAAGGACCCGACCCTTTACCCCACCTTTGCGGCGCAGTACGGGGCCGAAAATGCATCCACCGGAAGCCTGATCGTAACCAGCGGGGAGGACAGCGTGGTGCTGGATGCCGCCGATCTGTACGAGTATGACTACTCCGTCTATTACACCACCGGCAGTGCCAATGTGACCTTTGGCGGCGAGAAGCAGATCACAGCCGCCATCTATAAGCTCACCAGCGGCGACGCCCGGGTGGCCTACTATACCACGAACCATGGGGAACAGGCCCTGACCAGCTCCCTCACCGAGGCGCTGAACGCCCAGAACATCACCCTGCAGCCGCTGGACCTGCTGACCAGCGAGATCCCGGAGGACTGCAGCCTGCTGATCGTCAACGCACCCACGTCAGATCTTGCGTCGGATGACGGACTGGTGGACGAGGCGTCCATGCTGCAGAACTACCTGAACGAGGGCGGCAGGATGCTGCTGACCACCAACATCTACGACGAGACCCCCAATCTGGACGCCCTGATGGCAGAGTTCGGCCTGTCGCGGGAGCCGGGCATCGTGGTGGAAGGTGATTCCGGCCATTCGCTGTACGGCTACCCGTACTCCCTGTTCCCGGATTACGGCGCCACGGAGGAGAGCGCGGCCCTGAACGGCGTGAACAAGGACACCCATGTGATGCTCTCGGTGGCACAGGGTCTTGTGCTGACCGAGACGGAGGATGTGACCGCGGAACCCCTGCTCAACACCTCGGAGCAGTCCTACAGCAAGCAGGACGTCAACAACGCCGCAACCACCGAAAAGGAGAGCGGCGACACCGACGGCCCCTTTACACTGGCCGCCTGGGCATGCAACGACAACACCGGGGCGGAAGTGATCTGGATCGGCTGCCCGAATGTGGACAACGAACAGGTGTATCAGTCCATTCCCGGCAACCGCACCTTCCTGCAGGGCTGCGCCGTTTCGCTGGCCGGGGATGACAGCGGCCTGCTCATCGACACCAAGGCGCTGGAAGCCGAGCCTATCACGGTGGCAGCTTCGCAGGCCACGACCCTGGGGTTGGTGTTCGTGTTCATCCTGCCTGCCGCCGTGCTCGTAGCCGGTGCCGTGGTGGTGCTGCTGCGCCGCCGCCGATAAGGAAGGAGGCTGCCATGAACGCAAAACGACGCACCCTTGCGGTGCTTGCGGCGGTGATCGCAGTGCTGGGGCTGGCGCTCTGGGCCCTGAACCGCAGCACTGCCGCAGAGGAAGCCGCTTCCAGTGCGGCGGCCGATGGTACCATCCCGCTGTGCTCTTTCTCCGCTGCTGACCTGAGCCGCATCACCTACACCTACAACGGGCAGACCCTCACGCTGGACGATGCGGATGGCAGCTGGACGCTGGCGGAGGACTCGGACTACCATCTGGACGAGAGCGTCTGCAATACCATGGTCACAGCGCTTTCGTCCCTCCATGCAAAGCGGCAGCTGGACGCGCAGGCCGGGGAGGACTACGGCTTTGACGCGCCGGAGTTGACTGTAACAGTCACGGCGGCCGGGCAGACCACCACCCTGACCTTTGGCAGCAGCAACACCGTCACCGGCGACCGCTATGTGCAGAAGGACGGAGACACCGCCCTGTATACCGTGGACGCCAGCCGGACGGCCTGCTTTGCCTGCGATAAGGCCGGGCTGTTCGGCAGCTTCAGCCCGGCGGGCTTTGCCGCGTCGGATGTGGAGCAGGTGGCGTATACGCTGGCCAGCGGGGAAAAAGTCTCGCTGACTGCCGGTTCCGAGCTGGCAGGGGACGGAGACGAAGCGGATTCGGCTTCCTACGAGACGGTGTGGCGCTTTGCCGGAGATGCCGACACGGACCTGGATCAGGACAAGGTGCAGAGCATGCTCTCGGCCCTGAGCAGCTATGTGTCCGGCCAGATCACCCCCGCCGACGGCGCGGACCCGGCGGCCTGCGGCTTTGATGCCCCGTTGGCCGTGGTACAGGTGACCACGGCCGACGGAACAAAGACCCTCACCTATGCCAGCGGCACCGATGGGGATTACCTGATGGTGGAAGGCGATGATTCCATCTATGCAGTGGACGGCAGCATCGTACAGGCCGTGACCCAGACGGCCGACGCGCTGACAGCGGCCTGAACGGCAAAAAAATCCTGCGCCCGGCGAAAAAACCGCTGCGGCGCAGGATTTTTTTATGGTCTCTGTAAAGTTTCGGCAAACCTCGACAGAGTGATTGACATTTGCCCCCGGATTGTTTATGATAAGCCATGACAGGGCAGAATAACTGCGCAATATTACGGTCGTCATGGATGTTGTGCAGGGCTGGGTCACCCTGATGCGGGAGAAGGATGGGGCACGGGCCCTGTCTTTTTTCGTATCTGAGTTATAAGGAGGATATTGTAAAAAATGGACAACTCGGTGATCGTTTCACTGCGGGATATCGTGGTGGAATTTGATGGTCAGCGCATTCTGGATGGGCTGAACCTCGACATCCATGACAAAGAGTTTGTGACGCTGCTGGGCTCCTCCGGCTGCGGCAAAACCACCACCCTTCGCCTGATCGCAGGCTTTCTGGAGCCCAACTCCGGCAAGGTGCTGCTCAAGGGCCAGGACATTACCGGTGTGCCGCCCTACAAACGCCCGGTGAATACCGTTTTCCAGAAGTACGCGCTGTTCCCGCACCTGAACGTGTTCGAGAACGTGGCCTTCGGCCTGCGCCTGAAGAAGATGGACGAAGAGACCATCCGCCGCAAGGTGCGCAACATGCTGGAGGTCGTGGGACTGAAGGGCTTTGAGCGCCGCAGCATCAGCCAGATGTCCGGCGGCCAGCAGCAGCGCGTGGCCATCGCCCGCAGCCTGGTCAACGAACCGGAGATCCTGCTGCTGGACGAGCCTTTGGGCGCACTGGACCTGAAGCTGCGCAAGGAAATGCAGCTGGAGCTCAAGCGCCTGCAGCGCGAAATGAACATTACCTTTATTTATGTCACCCACGATCAGGAAGAAGCCCTGACCATGTCCGATACCGTTGTGGTCATGAACGGCGGCAAGGTGCAGCAGATCGGCACCCCGGAGGACATCTATAACGAGCCGAAGAACGCCTTTGTGGCAGACTTCATCGGCGATTCCAACATCGTGGACGGCGTGATGCACAAGGACTTCCTGGTGTCCTTCTCCGGCGTGGACTTCCCCTGTGTGGACCGCGGCTTTGCCCGGGAGCAGAGCGTGCAGGTCGTGGTGCGCCCCGAGGACATCGAGGTGGTCTCCCCGGTGGAAGGCCAGCTGGTGGGCGTGGTCAACGACGTCATCTTCAAGGGCGTGCACTTTGAAATGCATGTGGAGTGCGAGGGCCGCGAGTGGCTGATCCATTCCACCCGCGCCTGCACCCCCGGCGAGACCATCGGCATGCGCATCGGCCCCAACGAGATCCACATCATGGCACGGAGCGAGGGGTGATGCGCCATGAAGATTTATGACAAGAAGCTGGCCTATCCGTACTTTGTATGGATGACCCTGTTCACGGTGGTGCCGCTGCTCATTGTGGTGTATTACGCCTTTACCGACGGCAACGGCGCGTTCACCATGGAAAATCTGGCTTCCATCAGCGGTTACGGTTCGGTGTTTGCCCGCAGCCTGCTGCTGGCCCTCATCGCCACGGTCATCTGCCTGGTGCTGGCGTTCCCCATCGGCTATTTTCTGTCCCGCCTGCGGGTGAACAAGCAGCACATCATGCTCATGCTGGTGATGCTGCCCATGTGGATGAACTTTCTGCTGCGCACCTACGCATGGATGGGCCTGCTCAGCGTGAACGGCCCGGTGAATGCCATTCTGGGCTTCTTCGGCCTGGGACCCTATACTATGCTGAACACCTCCGGCGCTGTGGTGCTGGGCATGGTGTACAATTATGTGCCCTATATGATCCTGCCGCTGTACACCAGCATGACCAAGATCGACCAGAGCCTTGTGGAGGCAGCCCAGGACCTGGGGGCCAACACCACCAAGACCCTGCTGCGGGTGCTCATCCCCATGAGCGTGCCCGGCATCAGCACCGGCATCACCATGGTATTCGTGCCGGCAGTGTCCACCTTCGTCATCAGCCGGATGCTGGGCGGCGGTTCCAACCTGCTGATCGGCGACCTGATCGAAATGCAGTTCCTTGGCAACAGCTACAACCTGAATGTGGGCTCCGCCATGAGCCTTGTGCTGATGATCATCGTGCTGCTGTGCATGAGCTTTACGTCCAGCTTTGACGAGGACGAGATGGAGGGTGTGTCCTGATGAAAACAAAACATCTCCGCCTGATGCAGCGTGCCTACGTCATTCTGTTCTTCTGCTTCATGTATCTGCCCATTGCCTACATGATCGTGTTCAGCTTCAACCAGAGCAAGGGCTATTCGCTGTTCACCGGCTTTACCTTAAAGTGGTACAGCAGCCTGTTCCACAATTCGTCCATCCTGCATGCACTGTGGGTGTCCATTGAGGTGGCACTGCTGTCCGCCGTCATCGCCACAGTGCTGGGCACGGCGGCCAGCCTGGGCATCGCGTCCATGAGCCGCCGCAGCCGCCTGCTGGTGACCAACATCACCTACATCCCGGTGGTCAACCCGGAGATCATCACCGGCATTTCGCTCATGCTGCTGTTCGTGGCTTACCAGCGCTTTGCCGAGGGCGTCTCCTGGCTGCCGGACACCATCATGGGCTTCCCGACGCTGCTCATCGCCCACATTGCCTTCAATGTGCCGTATGTCATCTTCAACGTGAGCCCCAAGCTCAAGCAGCTGGACATCAAGCTGTATGAGGCAGCTTTGGATCTGGGCTGCAACCCCAAGCAGGCCTTCTTCAAGGTCATCCTGCCGGAGATCAGCCCGGCCATCCTGTCGGCCTTCCTGATCTGCCTGACCTACTCCATCGACGATTTCATGATCTCCTACTTCAACTGCGGCACCGTGGAAACGTTGCCCATCGCCATCTACTCCATGACCCGCAAGAAGGTCAGCCCGGAGATCTACGCACTGTCCACCATCATGTTTGTGGTGATCCTGTGCATCATTCTGGTTTCCAACGCCATGGAAAGCCGCAGCTACCGCCGCGACCAGAAGGCGCTGAGAGGGGAGGGCGTGTGATGAAACGTTTTGCCGTTCTGCTGCTCACGCTGGCGCTGGCAGTGTGCTGCACGCTGCCGGCCTTTGCGGCAGATACCATTGAGGTGAATGAGGACGTTTCGGTGTCCGGCGATTACGACTGGACCCGCTTCAAGGGCCAGAACATGACTCTGAACGTCTACAACTGGGGTGAGTACATCTCCAACGGCTCGGACGACAGCCTGGACGTGGTGTCCGCCTTTGAGGACCTGACCGGCATCAAGGTGAACTACACCACCTTCGATTCCAACGAGTCCATGTACGCCAAGCTGAAATCCGGTGCGGCGGACTACGATGTGGTGATCCCGTCGGATTACATGGTGGCCAAGATGATCGCAGAAGGGATGCTCAAGCCCCTCAACTACGACAACATCCCCAACTTCCAGAAGATCGACGCGGAATACCGCAACCCGGATTACGACCCCCAGAACGCCTATACGGTGCCCTACATGCTGTGCACCACCGGCATCATCTACAACACCACGATGGTGGACAAGGCACCCACCAGCTGGGCAGACCTGTGGGATGAACAGTATGCCGGCAACATCCTGATGTTCAACAACAGCCGCGACGCCTACGCCATTGCGGCCTTCAAGAGCGGCCATGACATCAACCCCCAGTCCACGGAAGAAGTGGACGAGGTGGTGAAAGAGCTCAAGGCTCAGAAGCCGCTGGTGCAGGCCTACGTCATGGATGAGATCTTTGATAAGATGATTGGCGGTGAGGCAGCCATCGGCGTGTACTACTCCGGCGACGCCATCACCATGATCGACGATAACCCCGACCTTGCCTGGGTGTTCCCGGAGGAGGGCAGTGTGCTGTCGGTGGACTGCATGGCCATCCCCGCCACGAGTGAGCACCAGGAAGCCGCCGAAATGTTCATCAACTTCATGTGTGAGACGGACATCGGCAAGGCAAACGCCGAGTACATCGGCTACACCACTCCCATGGAGTCGGTGCGGGAGGTGCTGGACGAGGACCTGCGCGACAGCGAGATCGCTTATCCGCCGGAAGAACTTGCCGCGAAGGAACGGGTGTTCACCGCTCTGAGCGATGACGTGAACAGCGAGCTGGACGTGAAGTGGAGCGAGATGAAGAGCTACGACGAGGGCGGCAGCAGCCTGCTGTTCCTGTCGCTGCTGGCCGCCATGGTGGCGCTGGCCTGCTTCAACATCTGGCGCAAACTGCGCAAAAAGAGCCGCAACCAGTATTAAACAGACGGCCCCGCCCTCTCGGATCTGCTGCTGCCGCAGACGATGGAGAGAGCGGGGCCTTTTTGAAATCATTTTGGATGGGAAAGGAACATTATGGAGCCCAATTTTTACACCGAGACCGCAACGGTGCTCAATGCGGATGCGGACTTCCGCAGCCTGCTCAAGCCCAGCGCCCTGCTGCGCTATGTGGAGCAGGTATCTGCCGACCACGCCCGTGCCTTTGGCATGGATGACAAGTTTTTCCAGGACCACAACGCGGCGTTTCTGGTGGGCAAGCAGGCCCTGCAGTTTGTGCGGGTGCCCCGCCGCACCGAGGCGCTCACCCTGACCACCCGCGCCGAGCACAGCCGCCGGGGTGCCATCAAACGCATCACTACGGTCACGGATGCCGCCGGGAAGCTGGTGGCCACGGTGGACTGCCGCTGGATCCTGGTGGATCGGACCAGCGGCCACATCATGCGGGAACCGAACTGGACCGTGGAAAATTTCTGGAATGAGACGGTGGAAGGGGAGCTGTCCCTGCACACCCACCGGTGCAAAGAGCTGACGTCGGCAGGGGAGTGCAGGGCCAGCTACTCGCTGTGCGACCTGAACGGCCACATCAACAACGCCTATTATCTGGACCTTGCCTGCGACGCCCTGCCGCCGGAGGTGCTGCAGGCGGGCCCGGTGACCTTTGCCGCCGTGAACTACCACCGGGAGATCCCCATGGGGGACACGGTGGAACTGCTGTATGCACCCTCGGAAGAGGGGTGGTATGTGCAGGGCCGCCACGACGGCCACACCAGCTTTGAGTGCTATCTGAAGATCGGGTCATAAAAAGTTCACAAAATAAGTTACAGAAAAATGACAAAACCCTATTGCAAAATAGTATCAAAAGAGTTACAATATGGTTACAGCAAGGGCCGAGATCCCCTGGCTGTGTGTGAAATCTTTTTCTTCTTGTTTTTGGGATATCGGGCACCGGGCCTCCTCCTCCGACTGGAACTCCTTCACAGTCTGTGCTCCGTGTGCCGCACAGGCGATGTCCCGCTTCGTGTGCAAAAAAGCTCGTCCGTGACCCGGACGAGCTTTTTTGCATGCCGAAAACCGCCGGAATCGTCAAAAAGTATGACCTTGCGCGGTTTTGGTGGGCATTTTGCCTGTTTTTCTCAAAAGGACAGTTTCAAAGTTTGGCGCGGCAGGGGTTTGTATTCTGAGGCCGAGTGTGGTAAAGTATATACAATCAATTTAGATGGCTCAAACATGAATGATTTTGTTGTAGAATGCTTCATGCTGCGATAAGAGAAAAGGAGTTTGACTATGGCTTATTTCTATGAAGAACCCTCCCGCACCTTTGGCGAGTATCTGCTGGTGCCCGGCTATTCCTCTGCGGAAAATGTTCCCACGGCTGTCAGCCTCAAGACCCCGCTGGTCAAGTACCGCAAGGGTCAGGAAGAGTGCCCGTTGGAAATGAACATCCCCATGATCAGCGCCATCATGCAGTCGGTCTCCGGCGATAAGCTGGCCATTGCACTGGCACGGGAGG
>OOCR01001772.1_pt1 | contig 10295 bp, 6 predicted proteins | sample 1671491 | NCBI WGS metagenome assembly OOCR01 (sample SAMN06348162, study PRJEB24527) | human gut metagenome | biome: human gut; feature: ankylosing spondylitis patient; material: feces | host: Homo sapiens | place: China | collected 2015-10
TTACCTATGCAATCTATCCGCATGCGGAAAAATGGCAGGAAGCAAAGACCGTGGAGCAGGCATATGACCTGAACCAGCCGGCTATTGCAGTGGCAGGAGGAAAGCCGGGAAGCCTGTTGTCAAAAGCATCTGTGGACAGGTCCAACGTTGTATTAGAGACGATCAAGTGTGCAGAGTCTGGTCATGGCATCATTATCCGTATGTATGAGAGCGAAAATGCACTCACAAAGACAAATCTTGTAGTTGAGGGGAACTACAACAAAGCGTTTGCCTGCAATCTGCTCGAGGAGGAAGAAGCAGAATTAGAGTTGAAAGACGGAGTGGTTTGTGTACAACTGAAACCGTATGAAGTTGTTACTGTAAAACTCGTTTAAAATCATATAGAGGCATTCAGATTCCGAAGGGAGTTCGGTGGGATGCCTCTCTTTTTATAGGGAGATTTACGTTATGACCAATAAATTAAGCCATATTTTTGAGTGTTCCGATCATATTACGGAAAAACAGTATCGGACCAGCAGGGCACTTTTTATCCTCGATGGATGTGCTTCCACACAGATTTTTACAGTTACTTCCGGCGCATTTTTATCGGGACTTGCCTATCTTGTGGGTGCGGGGACGGCACTGACCGGGATCATAGCTGCACTGCCGACGCTGATGAATACCATCCAGATTTTTTCCTCTGTCGTCTATGAGAACCGCGCAGGCAGCAAACGGATCACGGTAGAGTTTGCACTCATCCAGCGCTTATGCCTGCTCATGATGCTGTTTGTTCCGACATTGATGTTAGGAGCGAGAATCTCGGTGGCAGTGATCGCGGTGCTGTATTCCTGTGCACATTTCTGTGGGGCATTTATCAACACCGGGGCAAATAACTGGCTGATCAGCCTGGTGAAAAAAGAACGGTTGGGAAGATATCTCGGACTGAAGGATTCAATGACTTTAGTTGCGTCCACAGGCGGTTCCCTGATCTTAAGTAAAATTTTAGATGCCTACCGTTTCGCGGATCAGGAGATTCTGGGATTCCGGATCATCGGCATTTTATGTATCGGTATCTGCGTGGTCGACATTACCTGTCTCACGCTGATCCGGGAACCGGAAAATGTGAAACATGTGGAGCCACTGAACATAAGGAAAGCAATACAGATGCCGCTCACAGACCAGAATTACCGCAATATATTGATTTTCTTCCTGCTGTGGAGTGTGGCGTCTAATTTTGCCAGTCCGTTTTTTTCTATTTATATGTTAGAGAATCTGGGGCTGTCCTATTTTTATATCACCGTCATGAATATGGTTGCATCGGTGGCGCGGATCGCGGCTGCAAATCTGTGGGGGAAGGCAGCAGACAGTTATTCGTGGAGGCTTGTCACGCTGGGGTCCATTTTTATGCTGGGAGTTGCATATATCGGCTGGGGACTGCTGACGAAAGAAAACTGTATCTACTGGCTTCCGGTCGTACAGGCTGTGAGCGGGGTTGCCTGGGGCGGCATCAATATTGCGACTTTTCGGATGCAGTTTGCCTTTGCACCGTTAGAACACCGTGTCAGCTATGTCAGCTTCTGCTCAACAATGGTTGGGTTTGTAGGATTTTTTTCATCCATGCTCGGCTCGACATTTGTGGCATTAGCAAAGGATATCAGGATTTTAAACATTCCGGTAGATAACATACAGATGGTGTTTATTTTGTCTGCATTCGGAATTATTGCAAGTGCATTATACAGCCGAAAAATAAAGGAGAAATGACAGGACAGATATGGAGAGAGATAGCAGAAAGCGGGCAGAGGCGCTGCTTGCGCAGATGACCGCAACAGAAAAAGTGGGACAGTTAAACCAGCATTTATATGGTTTTCGGATCTACCATGTAGAAGATGGAAAAATTATTTTTACGCAGGAATTAAAGGATGAAGTAAAAAAGTGGGGCGGGATCGGCACGATCTATGGTCTTTACCGTGCAGATCCATGGTCGGAAAAAAATTATGAGACAGGGCTTGCCGGGGGACTTTCCATGCAGGCATATAATCAGTTACAGAAATATGTGATCGAACACAGCCGCCTTGGAATTCCATTTTTACTGAGCAGTGAATGTCCACATGGACATCAGGCGTTAGACGGATATCTGCTCCCGGTCAATCTGGCAGTAGGTGCATCGTTTGACCCGGCATTGTATGAGCGGGCAGGGCAGGTGTGCGGCAGGCAGTTAAAGCAGATGGGCGTGGATTTTGCACTGGTTTCGGCACTGGATATTTTAAGAGACCCAAGATGGGGGCGCAGTGAGGAGTGTTATGGGGAGGATCCATATTTATCGGCAGAGCTCGCGCGGGCGATCGTAACAGGAATCCAGAAAGAGGGCGTTGCAGTGGTTGCAAAACACTTTTGTGCACAGGGGGAGACGACCGGAGGGGTTAATGCCAGCGCAGCGAGGATCGGAGAGAGGGAACTGTGGGAGATCCATTTACAGGCGGCGAAGGCATGTTGTGAGGCGGGCGTAAAAGGCATTATGGCTGCATACAACGAGATCGATGGAAAATTCTGCCATGCCAACAGACATCTGCTGCAGGATATTCTGCGGGAACAATTGGGGTTTGACGGGGTCGTGATGGCGGATGGCATCGCCATCGACCAGTTAGACATTATGACGGGGGATAATATCAGGTCGGCAGCACTTGCACTGAAAGCAGGTGTGGATATCAGTCTGTGGGATGAAGGTTATACAAAGTTAGAGGAGGCGTTAAAACAGGGATTTATCACGGAAAAGGAACTCGATCAGGCGGTCCTTCGAGTGCTCACTTTGAAATTTGAGCAGGGACTGATGGATAAACCTTATATTGATGAAAACGGGAACCGTACCGCCTCTTACAGCGAAAATGGTGCTGTTTCATTTCCGACAGAGGCATATCAGGAGTCGGAAAAACTGGCGCGCGAGTCGGTAGTGTTGTTGAAGAATGAAAATGTACTGCCGATTGGGAGAGCAGAAAAAATAGCCCTGATCGGTCCAAATGCGGATGATATTTACCGGCAGATCGGTGATTATTCACCTCCAATGGACAGGGCAGGATATGAGACGTTAAAGAGCGGCATGGAAAAAGAATTTGGTGCAGACCGGGTTCGCTGTTATAATGGACATGAGGTCGGGACGGCTGTTTCTCTTGCGGAAAATGCGGATATTATCGTGCTGGCATTAGGCGGATCATCGAGTCGTTTTAAAGGGGCGCTGTTCGATGAAAACGGTGCGGCAAAAGTACAGGGAGTACTTGAGATGGACTGTGGGGAGGGCATGGATACCGCCAGATTACAGCTCCCCGGGAACCAGAACGAACTGTTTACGGCTGTCTGTGCGCTGAAAAAACCGGTGATCTCCGTAGTCATTGCCGGGCGGCCTTATGCAATCCCTGAAATTGCGCAGGATTCAGATGCACTGTTATATGCTTTTTATCCGGGACCGATGGGAGGAAAAGCAATCGCGGAGTTGTTGTCTGGAAAATATGCACCGTCCGGCAGGCTGCCGGTGTCCCTTCCGCGAAACTGCGGACAGCTTCCGGTGTACTATAACCATACGGTGTCCTATCCGGCAATGCACTATTGTGATATGGAACAGGGAGTTTTGTATACATTTGGGGAAGGAATGGGATATTCCCACATGGAGTATGTGGATATCTGTCTTAAAAAGCAGCAGGATGTGTGGATTATTTCAGGAATTGTAAAGAATAAAGGAAATATAGATGATACGGCAGTGCTGCAATGCTACCGGAAAGTGTTGTCCGGTGAACTTGTGCCAAGAGAGCGGGAACTGGTTGCATTTTCCAGAATAAAAGTGGAAAAAGGAAGTCAGAATGCATTTGAAATCGTTATGGATGCGGATAAATTCCGGTATTTTAATGAGAGTGGTGCAAAGATTTATAAGAGTAAAATACTTTTAATGGATAGTGGAAAAATAATTTTTGAAGAATAGGAAGAAATTCTGACAGCAGGAGGAGAAAATTATGTATTTATTACCAAAGCCAAAAACAATCAAAGAACAGGACGGACAGATGCTGCTTTGCCACAGCACACATATTGTGATGACAAAAGAGGTGGCAGAGACAGAGATGCATGCAGCAAAAAGACTGCAGGAGGCGATCAGGCAGGAAACGGGGCTTATCCTGCCGTTTTCCGTAGGGGAAGTAAGGGAGGGGGATCTCTCTCTTGGGATCGCAAAAACATTACCAGAGCAGACATATGAGATCACGATCGACGAAAAAGGCGGACAGATTTCAGGCGGCGACGGGGCTGGCGTGCTTTATGGTGTGGAGACCTTCTGCCAGATCGTACAGCAGTGTGGCGGGATACTGCCCTGTGTACAGATTCAGGATGCCCCGGATATGCCAAACCGTGGTTATTATTTTGACCAGACAAGGGGACGTGTGTTAAAACTGGAAGAACTCAAAAAAATTGCAGACAGGATGTGCCGCTATAAATTAAACCAGCTTCAGCTTTATGTGGAACATACCTATCTGTTCCGTGACTTTTCGGAAATGTGGAGGGATCAGACTCCGCTTACGGCAGAGGAGATCCGCGAACTTGACAGTTATTGCCGGGAACGTCATATTGAACTGGTTCCGTCGCTGGCAAGTTTTGGACATCTGTGCACACTGCTCTCCACAAAAACATATGGGGATCTCTGCGAGATGGAGGATTCCTGGAAGGAGCCGTTTTCCTTCTGGAACCGGATGCGGTATCATACGATCAATGTCTCCGATGAGCGTTCCCTTCCTCTGATCAAAAAGATGATCGCAGAATATATGCAGTTGTTTTCTTCCAACAAATTTAATATCTGTGCGGATGAGACATTCTGCCTTGGCAAATATAAATCGAAAAAACTTGCCGAAGAGCGTGGCGTCCATCGGCTTTATATTGACTATGTCAAAGAGCTTGCACAATTTCTGGTGGAAAATGGAAAAATCCCGATGTTCTGGGGTGATATCATCTGGAATTCGCCGGAACTGATGAAGGAACTGCCGGAGAGCATGATCTGCCTGAACTGGGGATACGCACCGGAACAGCGGGAAGATGAGACGAGGGCGATTGCACAGACGGGTGCAGTGCAGTATCTGTGTCCGGGTGTATGCGGCTGGAACCAGTGGGCAAACTTAATAGAAAATTCTTATAAAAATATTACAAGAATGTGCGGTTATGCGGCAAAATATCATGGCATCGGTGTGTTGAACACAGACTGGGGAGATTTTGGACACGTTAATGATCCGGCATTTTCTGTTCCGGGGATGATCTACGGTGCTGTATTTTCCTGGAATGGGGAGAAGATACCATTTGCAGAGTTAAACCGTATGATCTCACGGATCGAGTATGGGGATACTACCGGAAATTATGTTTCCCATCTGGCAGAAATCTGCGGACAGTCGGTATTTCAGTGGAGAGAAGCTGTCATGTATTATGAGAACCGGTGCTTAAAGCATGAACTCGAAGAGGGCGAAGATCTGTTCCGCGGTGTGGATCAGGCGGGTGTAGATGCTGCAGCAGATGCCCTGCGTGATATATACAAAAAACTTTTGGAGAGCACGCAGGCGATGCCGGAAACGAAAAAACAGATGCAGCTTTTATCCGTGACATTGCAGGGGATCGGTATCTGGAATGCCGTAGGACTCCTGACAGAAAGCATGGAAAAAACGGGAAGTTTTGATATGCAGAAAGGTCTGGAACTGGCAGAAAAGTTAGAATGCTGGTTTATGGCTTATAAAGAAAACTGGAGAGCCACCAGCAAAGAAGGCGATCTGCATCATATTGCAGAGATCGTGTTCTGGTATGCAGACTGGATGCGCAGAAAATGATAAAAAAGTATAAATTCTATCAGGTGATAACTGATTAATCATCAGGACTTTTCACGGGAAATTTATGATATAGCATATTGTCTGCTGCCGGAATCATAAGCAAATGAGAGGATACAAGAATAAATCTCAATATTTTCCACATACTAACTCCAAAGCTGATATATAAGAAAGAGCTGCTTTATCAAAATATAGCATTGGAGGATAACAACGTGAAAGCAACAGGAATTGTTCGCCGTATAGATGACTTAGGACGCATTGTGGTACCAAAAGAGATCAGAAGGACATTAAGAATCCGTGAGGGAGATCCGCTGGAGATATTTACAGACCGCGAGGGAGAGATCATCCTGAAAAAATATTCGCCGATCGGTGAACTTGGACAATTTGCCGGGGAATATGCAGAGAGTCTGGCACAGACGACGGGATATCTTGTCCTTGTGACAGACTGCGACCATGTGATCGCAGTATCGGGAAGCGGCAAAAAGGAATTTGAAGGAAAACCGATCAGTAAACAGCTAGAGGAAGCCATCAGTGAGAGAAAGAACTATCAGGCATCCGCAGGGGATGCAGGATTTATGAAAGTGACGCTGGATGATGCCGGGGAATATACGGAGCAGGCATTAAGCACGATCATCTGTGAGGGAGATGCGATCGGTGCAGTGGTCATCTGTAATAAGGATGAAAAAAAGAAAATGAGTGATACCGAAGGAAAACTGGCTGCTGCGGCAGCATCATTTTTGGGAAGACAGATGGAACAGTAAAAAAGAAGATCAAAGATAAGAAGAGGCGGCGGGGTTTCTAATAAGAAAATTCCGCTGCTTCTTTTCACTATTGGAAAAACAGAAAAAATCATATACAATAGACACTGTAAATGAGACAGAAATGGAGCAGCTTATGAAATTCATACATGTTTCGGATGTACATCTTGGGATAAAACCGGATGTGGGAAAACCGTGGAGTGAAAAAAGAGCGCAGGATATCTGGGATTCGTTTGCAGAAGTGATCGATGCAGCAGTGGAGCTAAAGCCGGATTTTTTGCTGATATCAGGGGATTTATTCCATGCGCAGCCTTTGAAAAGAGAGCTTAGGGAAGTTAATTATCTTTTTAGCAGGATACCACAGACGAAAATCATTCTGATGGCGGGCAATCACGATTATCTTCGAACGAAATCCTATTATCTGACAATGGAATGGGAGGAAAATGTTTATTTTTTCCGTCAGGAAGAACCCGGTCATTTTGATTTTGATGAGGAAAATGTCAGCATTTATGGATTAAGTTACTGGCATAGAGAGATCGGGGATGCTATTTATGATTCGGTCATCCCGGAGGATAGATCAAGGATCAATCTCCTTTTAGTACATGGCGGAGACAAACAGCATATCCCATACAATCCCAAACTTATCTTGGAAAATGGGTTTGATTATATTGCTGCCGGGCATATCCATAAGGGAGAACAGCAGATTCCGGGGAGGGCAGTGATGGCGGGAAGTCTGGAGCCGACGGATAAAAATGATGTCGGGCCGCATGGATACTGGCTGGGGACGATCGACAAAGAGCATACGGATATTCATTTTCATCCGGTGAAAAAGTGTGAATACTGTCATGAAATTTATCCGGTTACGGCAAAAACAACGGATCTTGAACTTGGGGATTGGGTGAGAAACCTGCTGGAGGAAAGACCCGGATATCAGTATTTTCGTTTATTTCTGCGGGGAAAAATTTTGCCGGATATAGAATTTGATACAGAAAAACTTGAAACGTTTGACCGGGTTGTTGATGTGACAGAGCAGCTTTTGCCGGATTATGATTATGATAAATTAAAAGAAAACTATAAAGGTACCCTTTTGGGGAATTACATAAAAGAAATGGAAAAAAGACCACAGGATGTGGTCACAAAAAAAGCGTTGGAATATGGAGTCAATGCATTATTGGGATATAAGATATGCAGATAAAAGAAGCGATCATTGGTCAGTTTGGAAAATTGCAGAACAGGCAGATCTCATTTGAACCAGGGATCAATGTGATCTATGGAGAAAATGAGGCGGGAAAAACGACACTGCATGATTTTTTGCTTGCAATGTTTTTTGGAATGGAAAAAGGGCGTGGAAGAAATACATTAAACAGTATTTATAAAAAGCACGAACCCTGGCATGCCCCTTCGTACTATAGTGGTGCCCTGCGATTTCTTGTGGATGAAAAACCATTTTATTTAGAGCGTAATTTTTATTATAAGGATAAAAAAGATATTTTGAAAAATGAGGCAGATGGAGAAGAACTGTCGGTAGTTTACGGGGATCTGTCAATGCTGCTTGGTGGAATAGATAAGGAAACGTTTGGAAACACTTATGATATACCGCAGACAGGTGCAGTGACAGGAAAGGAACTGGCAGATATTTTGTCTGAGTATCTATCGAATGCTGCTGAGGGCGGTGGTGCCAATATTCAGGTTCAGAAGGCTAAAGCAGCACTTACAGCGCGGAAAAAAGAACTGGCGCAGAAAGTAAGAATAATTCATGAACAGAAAAATGAGGATATCAGGCAGCTCATTGTGGAAAAAGATCTTTTAGAACGGGATGCACGTGGATTACATGCCAATATTGCGGATGCAGAGAGAGAGATCAATCAGTTGAAACGTGTGCGCGTGGAAGAAATTGGTGAAAAGCGAAAGAGATTATCTGAGCAGAAAAGGCAGCAGGCAGACCGCAGAGAGAGACAGGAAAATGCACCGCACAAAAGAGAAATTGATGGGGCAATGCAACCGGAAAAAGAGCATCCGGACCGTATGGCAGGGATCGGAATCTGTGCTTCGGCACTGCTTGTCAATATAGCAGTACATTATGTTACTTCATATCCGTCTCGTCTTTTTTTTATTTTGCAGGCAGTCTTTTTTGCAGGTATGATTCTTTGCGGACTTTATGTGGGAATCCGTTATGCGGTGGAACAGGCAAAAAAAGAGGCATATATGTCAGCACAAAAGAGCGATATAGAGAGTGTGACACAGGAAACATATGCAGATGCCGGACTAAGGCAGGCAGAGCGTATGCTCCTCAGTCTCAAAGAGTCTTTGTCTGAAAAAGAGACAAGACGTTATAATATCATGCAGGATATGGAAGAGACGAAGCAGCCGGGAGAGCAGGAACGGGAGTTGTTAGAAGATATCCGCGCATTAGAACTTGCAGCGGCAGAAATTGACCGCCTTTCAAGCGAATACTATGAGGAAAGCCTCGATGAACTTGGCAGTGCCGTCTCAAAATGGATGTCACAGCTTACAGCGGGAAAATATGATCATGCCATTGTAAAAGAAGATGGAAAACTTTTTATTTTAGCAGATGGAAAAGAAGTCATGCCGGAGGCGTTAAGCCATGGAACGTTAGAACAGATTTATCTGGCATTTCGTCTTGCTGTCGGAGAAATCGTGACAAAAGAGGAGCCTATGCCTGTCATTTTTGATGAAGCATTTGGAATGTATGACGAGAAACGTCTGATGCAGACACTTTGTGCACTTGATGGGATTGTCAGGAGAGAGCAGGGGAGACAGATTTTGATTTTTACCTGTCAGAATCGTGAGATGGAATTAATGGAACGGGCAGGGATTACATATCATAAAATTGTTTTGAAATAGAGGTGATGCAGTTATGACAGCCAGAAAAAGGAAAAAGAAGAAATACCGTATGTTCTGGTTTTTGGCAAAGATGCAGCTTGTTCTGCTTCTTGCAGTGATCGCGGGAGCATGCTGGTATTATTTTGGCGGTTACGCAGAAGAAGTAAAGGACTTAAAGACGCAGGCGGTGGAACTGGTGCGTTATTCCAATAAAGAAACATTTAAAGCTAACCAGACCAGTATTGTTTATGCTTCCGATGAAAGCGTGATCTCTACACTAAAAGGTGGAAAAGATTCTTATTATCTTTCGATCACAGATATTCCAAGTAATGTGATATGTGCAATTGTCAGCATAGAGGATAAAAAATTTTTCCGGCATAATGGAATTGATTACCGGGCGCTTGTACGTGCGGTAAAGGCGATGATCGAAAATGGAGAGGCGACGCAGGGCGGCAGTACGATCACAATGCAGCTTGCAAGAAATATTTTCTTAAGCCAGGAAAAAACATGGCAGAGAAAAGTTGAGGAAATGTATATTGCAAGAGAACTTGAAAAGAAATATACAAAGGACGAAATTCTCGAATTTTATCTTAATAATATTTACTTTGGAAACGGATATTATGGGATTCAGTCAGCAAGCCGCGGGTATTTTAACCGGGATGTGCAGGATCTTGATCTGTCAGAGCAGGCATTTTTATGTGCTATTCCCAATAATCCGACGCTTTATGATCCTGTTACGAATATCACAAACACCTACAAAAGAAGAAACCGTATTTTAAAAAATATGCTTGATGATGGAAAAATATCCCAGACTTCATATGATAAGGCGTTAGGTCAGGTAATCGCATTAGACCGCCCGGAGGCACTGGCAAAAAAT
>OOCR01001779.1_pt1 | contig 10266 bp, 5 predicted proteins | sample 1671491 | NCBI WGS metagenome assembly OOCR01 (sample SAMN06348162, study PRJEB24527) | human gut metagenome | biome: human gut; feature: ankylosing spondylitis patient; material: feces | host: Homo sapiens | place: China | collected 2015-10
AGTGGTTAATTTTCAGTATATGATTAAGAAGGCTGAGACAGAGGTCTGTGTAACAGTTTTCTTTGACGAAAATCTCAGTGAGACAGATATTAAGAAGCTTGGAGATGATATAAGCAAAAGAGAAGAAGTATCAAGAGTTGAGTATGTATCTGCAGAACAGGCATGGGAAAATTTTAAGGGGGATTATTTCAAGGATTATCCAGAGCTTGCATATGGATTTCAGGATGATAACCCTTTAGCAAATTCAGCTTCTTATGAAGTGTATCTTAAGGATGCAAGTAATCAGGGTACACTGGTTAAGTACCTTGAGAATAAGGATGGAATAAGACAGGTTAACCGTTCAGAGGTTACAGCAAGCGGACTTGCCAGTGCAGCAAGACTTGTAAGTTATGTTGCAGTTGCAGTAATCGTTGTTCTTCTTGCGGTATCTATATTCCTTATTACTAATACAATCGTCATTGGTATTACAGTACGAAAAGATGAGATATCAATCATGAAATATATAGGAGCTACGGATGCATTTGTTAATGCACCATTCTTCGTAGAAGGTATCGTTATAGGACTTATAGGTGCTATTATTCCGGTAGCAATATTGAGATATATTTATGGTGGAGTTGTTAATTTTGTTCTTGGAAAATTCTCTGTTTTACAGAATATATTAGCATTTATGCCAGCATCAGAAGTATTTGAGGTACTTATTCCAGTAGCTGTTATTCTTGGAATTGGTATTGGTCTTATAGGAAGTTTCTTCGCTGTAAGAAAGCATGCCGATGTATAGTTTCGGATAGTTTTTGGGGGCTTTTGCAAACGGATGCAGAAGTCCCTGTTTGTTTTTAGAAAACATTTTAATTATGGTAAAGGAGTGGCTGTATGGAGAAAGCACTGTTTCGGAACAATTTAATAAAGAAAATAACAGCGGCACTCATGATTGTAATGCTGCTTATACCGTATTGTTTTGCACAGGTTACATTTGGAGATAATAAATCGGATCTGAAGAATGCCCAGAACCAGCAGAATGATATACAGAATAAAAAGAAAGAAACAGAGGACAAGATTGCTCAGCTTAAGGCACAGAGTTCAGATCTTACATCTCTTATTCAGGGTCTTGATGCACAGATGGGAGAATTGTCAGCGTCATTAGATGACATTAATACCCAGATTGCAGAGCTTGAAGCTGAGATTGAGGAGACACAGGCAAAGCTTGAGCAGGCTGAGGCTGATAAGGAAAGCCAGTATGAGGCTATGAAGCTGCGAATCCAGTTTATGTATGAGCATAATGATTATACATATGTTGAGGTGCTTTTATCATCACAGAGTATGGCGGATATGCTTAATAAATTTGAGTATATTAATAAGATATCAGAGTATGACAGACAGATGCTCGAGGAATATCAGTCGACGATTAATCTTATATCATCTTCTAAAGTAAAGCTTGAAGAAGATAAAGAGACTCTGACTGCCAGCCAGGAGGCACTTCAGGCACAGGTTGATGCGCTGGAGGTTGTTCAGAATGAGAAGACTGCCCAGCTGAATGCTTTGAGTAAGAATACAGCTAATCAGGTGGCTTATAAGAAACAGCTCGAATCTGACGAGAAGAAGCTTGATGCAGAGATTGCTTCTATAACAGCCAAGATTAAGGCTGAGGAGGCAAGCGGAGTTACTCCGTCTAACAGATATGATGGCGGAACTTTCAAATGGCCAACAACAAGTACAAGAATAACTTCTCCATATGGAGATACATCTGACAGAACTTCACCACATAAAGGTGTGGATATTGGAGCAGTCAGAGCAGGCGTTTCAGGTGATCCTGTATATGCGGCTTATGACGGTAAAGTTGTAATTGCACACAGACAGAGCGAATATTACTCAACAGCGGGTAATTATGTGATGATTTATCATGGTAATGGACTGTATACGAGATACCTGCATCTTGATAGTTTAAATGTATCTGTAGGAGCCCAGGTGACGAAAGGACAGAAGCTTGGTGTTATGGGTAATACGGGTAATTCATTTGGCGCGCATCTGCATTTTGATGTAATGCTCAATGGTTCATATGTTAATCCTATGCCATATTTTAAATAAATAATTCAACTTAACAGGAGGACTCAATGGAATATGATAATAACAGACCTTTTTCTTCGGAAGGGGCCGCACAGGAACGAAAGAGAAAACATGCTTTAGGCAAAGGCGTTATTATTGGTGTTGTGGCAACACTGCTTGTTGTGATACTGGCGTTGTCATGCGTATTCATGGGACTTATAAGAAGTGGTAATATCCATATTGGAATGGACGGACGTATATATGTTCAGGATGTTGGAACAAGTGATAACGAAGGAATCGGAACTAAGGTTGAAGGTAAGCTGAATGCTTTGGATTCGCTGCTTGGAGATGGATTCTACTTTGATGATGTAGATGATGAAAAGGCTGCAGACAACATTTTTAAGGCATATCTTGCTGCATATGGTGATAAATATACTGTTTATTATACGCCTGAAGAATATAAGTCAATGATGGAGTCAACATCAGGTTCTTTCTATGGAATTGGTGCTGTATGCCAGAAGGCTGACGACGGTTCAATACTTATATCAGAGGCATATGAGGATGCACCGGCATATAAGGCTGGTATCAGAAATGGAGATAAGGTAACAGAGGTTAATAGTGAGGATATTACAGGAATGGACCTTTCTGTAGCAGTTGCCCTTATTAAGGGCGAGAAGGGTACAGATGTTAACCTTACTGTTATGAGAAATGGCGAGAAGCTGAGTTTCACAGTTACAAGAGACAAGATTGATATTAAGACTGTTTCATCAGAGGTGCTTGAGAATAATATAGGTTATATTTATATTTCACAGTTTGATGATGTTACAACAGAGCAGTTTAAATCGGCTGTTGATGACCTTCAGAAGCAGGGAATTACAGGACTTGTAATTGATATAAGAAATAATCCTGGCGGAGTTCTTAAGACTGTGGCTGATATGCTAGATTATATTCTTCCGAACGGACTTATCGTGTATACAGAGACTAAGTCTGGTAAGAGACAGGAATATTCAGGTTCTGATAATCATGAGCTTAATATTCCGATGGCAGTTTTGGTAAATGGCAATAGTGCAAGTGCATCTGAGATATTTGCCGGTGCAATGCAGGATTATGATAAGGCACAGATAATCGGAACACAGACATTTGGTAAGGGCATTGTGCAGACAATCCGTCCGCTTACTGATGGAAGTGCGGTTAAGTATACAATTGCCAAATATTTCACTCCTAAGGGACAGGATATTCACGGCAAGGGAGTGACACCTGACAGTATTGTGGAGCTTCCGGATGATGCGACTGAAGATGTGCAGTTGAAGGCAGCAGTAGAATATCTCAATGGAAAAATGAGTGTCAGCGCGGCAGAATAACGAATATAGAGGTATGGAATAAAGTACAGGACAAATCGAATGTTTGTTCTGTACTTTTTGATTATTATATTGTATAATGAGGGAAATGCATTTTCTTTCAGAAAACAAGGAGGGCAAAATCCCTCTCCTCACCAAGGGGTTCGGATTTTGCTTCGCAAAATAGGGAGGGCTTTATGGACAGATTTGTATTACATTCGGATTTTAAGCCGATGGGCGACCAGCCGCAGGCTATTGAAGCACTTACAAAGGGCTTTGAGGAAGGCAATCAGTTTGAGACTCTAGTTGGTGTAACCGGTTCTGGTAAAACATTTACAATGGCGAACATTATACAGAATGTTCAGAAACCTACACTTATTATAAGCCATAATAAGACACTGGCAGCGCAGTTGTATGGGGAGATGAAGGAGTTCTTTCCAGAGAATGCGGTTGAGTACTTTGTCTCCTATTATGATTATTACCAGCCAGAGGCCTATGTACCTCAGAGTGACACTTATATTGCAAAGGATTCATCTATTAATGATGAAATTGATAAATTAAGACATTCGGCAACAGCGGCACTTTCTGAAAGAAATGATGTTATTATCGTTGCTTCGGTTTCATGTATATATGGATTAGGTGCGCCGGTTGATTATAAGAACATGGTTATTTCGCTTCGTCCGGGAATGGAGAAGGACAGGGATGATTGCATAAGAAAGCTTATTGATATCCAGTATGTAAGGAATGACCAGGATTTTAAGCGAGGAACTTTCAGGGTAAGAGGCGATGTTGTTGAAGTGTATCCTTCTTCTTCATCAGGTGACGCCATAAGAGTTGAATTCTTTGGTGATGAAGTGGACAGAATAAGTGAGATAGATTCCCTTACAGGTGAGGTTAAAGGTATTCTTGAACATATTGCGATATTCCCTAACTCACATTATGTTGTTGAGAAGGAGAAGATGGACGCTGCGATTGAGAACATCAAGGCAGAGCTTGCCGAGAGAGTGAAGTATTTCAAGAGTGAGGATAAGCTTCTAGAGGCACAGAGAATTGAAGAGAGAACGAATTTTGATATAGAGATGATGCAGGAGACAGGCTTTTGTTCAGGAATAGAGAATTATTCAAGACATCTGGCAGGACTTCCGGCAGGGTGTCCTCCGTATACGCTGATGGATTATTTTCCAGATGATTTTCTTATTATTGTGGATGAGTCGCATATCACTATTCCGCAGATTCGAGGCATGTATGCCGGTGACCAGTCAAGAAAGACTACACTTGTAGATTATGGCTTCAGACTGCCATCTGCGAAGGACAACAGACCGCTTAATTTCAGCGAGTTTGAGAGCAAGATTTCACAGATGCTTTTCGTATCAGCAACACCAAGCACATACGAGGCAGAGCATGAGCTTATGAGAACAGAGCAGGTTATCAGACCTACCGGACTTCTTGACCCGGAGATAACTGTTAAGCCGATTGAAGGACAGATTGATGACCTTATATCAGAGATTAATAAGGAAACTGCCAAGAAGAACAAGGTGCTTGTTACTACACTTACCAAGAGAATGGCGGAGGACCTTACTGATTATCTTAAAGAGGCAGGAATCAGGGTTAAGTATCTTCATGCAGATATTGATACGCTTGAGCGTCAGAAGATTATAAGAGATATGCGTCTTGATGGATTTGATGTTCTTGTTGGAATCAACCTGCTGCGAGAAGGTCTGGATATTCCTGAAATCAGCCTTGTTGCAATACTTGATGCTGATAAGGAAGGCTTCTTAAGAACAGAGACATCGCTTATACAGACGATTGGCCGGGCTGCGAGAAATGCAGAGGGACATGTTATCATGTATGCAGACAAGATTACTGAATCTATGGAAAAGGCTATTTCAGAGACTGAACGAAGAAGAAAGATTCAGCAGGATTATAATGATGAGCATGGAATTACTCCACAGACAATCAAGAAGGCAGTAAGAGATCTTATAAGCATAAGCAAGGCAGCGGAGCCGGGTGACGCTTCAGGAAAGCTTAAGGTTGATTATGAATCTATGAGCATCAAAGAGCTTGAGAAGGTTAAGACGCAGGTTGAGAAGAACATGCGTAAGGCAGCAGCAGAGCTTAACTTTGAGGAGGCTGCACAGCTTCGTGACAAGATGATTGAGATTAATAAATATATTTATGAAGGAAAAAAAACATGGCTGATAGTAAGTTAAAGAAAGAGATAGAAAGAGGCAGTTACAAGAACTGCATAAGGATAAAGGGTGCAAGAGAGCATAATCTTAAAGGAATAGATGTTGATATTCCAAGAGATAAGCTTGTTGTGCTTACCGGACTTTCAGGTTCGGGAAAGTCGAGTCTGGCATTTGATACAATATATGCAGAAGGTCAGAGAAGGTATATGGAATCACTGTCTTCATATGCAAGACAGTTCCTGGGACAGATGGAAAAGCCTGATGTTGACAGTATTGAAGGACTTTCACCGGCTATTTCTATAGACCAGAAGTCAACTAACAGGAATCCGCGTTCTACAGTAGGAACTGTTACAGAAATATATGATTATTTCCGACTTCTCTATGCAAGAATTGGTATTCCGCATTGTCCAAAATGCGGACGAGAAATCAACAAACAGACAGTTGACCAGATGGTTGATGTTATTATGGCGCTTCCTGAAAGAACTAAGATTCAGGTTCTTGCACCTGTTGTCCGTGGACGAAAGGGTGAGCATGTAAAGCTGTTTGAACAGGCAAAGAAGAGCGGATTTGTGCGTGTTATTGCTGATGGAAGCATGTATGAGCTGACAGATGAGATTAAGCTTGATAAGAATAAGAAACATAATATTGAGATTGTTGTAGACAGACTTTCTGTAAGAGAAGGAATCCAGAAACGACTTACAGATTCTATTGAGACAGCTCTTAAACTTGCCGAAGGTCTTATGACAGTAGATGTTATTGATGGTGAGACACTTAATTTCAGCCAGAGCTTTTCCTGCCCAGACTGTGGTATAAGTATTGATGAGGTTGAGCCAAGAAGCTTTTCGTTCAACAATCCATTTGGCGCATGCCCGGACTGTTTCGGACTTGGTTATACAATGAAGTTTGATGCAGAGCTGCTTATACCGGATGAGAGTCTCAGCATTGATGAAGGCGCTATTGTCGGAATGGGATGGCAGTCATCTAAGGACGAGGGTAGTTTCAGCAGGGCGGTTCTTGATGCACTTGCAGAGGAATATGGATTTTCATTAAAGACACCATTCAAGGATTATCCTGATGATATTAAGGATATTATTATTAATGGTACTAAGGGACATTCTGTAAAGGTTAAATATAAAGGCCAGCGCGGAGAGGGTGTATATGATGTCGCATTTGAAGGTCTTATTAAGAATATGGAGAGAAGATACAGAGAGACATATTCTGATAATACTAAGCAGCAGTATGAGGAATTTATGAGAATCAGGCCTTGTTCGGCCTGCCACGGACAGAGACTTAAGCCGTCTTCACTTGCTGTTACTATTGCAGATAAGAACATATATGAGATTACTAACATGTCTATTATAAAGCTTCAGGAATTCCTTGAGAATATGAAGCTTTCAGAGAGACAGCTGTTTATTGGTGCAGAGATTCTTAAGGAAATCAAGGCGAGAATTAAGTTCCTTGTAGATGTAGGACTTGATTATCTGGCACTTTCGCGTGCCACAGGAACTCTGTCAGGCGGTGAAGCGCAGAGAATCAGGCTTGCTACACAGATTGGTTCAGGTCTTGTAGGTGTTGCTTACATTCTTGATGAGCCAAGTATCGGACTCCATCAGAGAGATAATGACAAGCTGTTGGGAACTCTGACACATTTGCGCGACCTTGGTAACTCCGTTATTGTCGTTGAACATGATGAGGATACTATGTTTGCAGCCGATTATATTGTGGATATCGGACCGGGTGCAGGAAGAAATGGTGGAGAAGTTGTCGCAACAGGAACTGCTGCGGACATTATGGCGTGCAAGGACTCACTTACAGGTGCATATCTGTCAGGAAGAATCAAGATACCTGTACCGGCAGAGCGTAGAAAGCCTGCTGGCTGGATTAAGGTAAGAGGCGCAAGGGAGAATAATCTTAAGAATATTGATGTAGATATTCCGCTTGGAGTTGTCACATGCGTAACAGGTGTGTCAGGCTCAGGCAAGAGTTCACTTGTTAATGAGATTCTTTACAAGCACCTTGCAAAGTCGCTTAACAGGGCGAGATGTATTGCAGGCGACCATGATGGAATTGACGGAATAGAGCAGCTTGATAAGGTCATTAATATTGACCAGTCACCAATTGGACGAACACCAAGGTCTAATCCGGCAACCTATACAGGTGTATTTGACATGATAAGAGACCTGTTTGCAACGACTAAGGACGCGAAGGAACGAGGATATACGAAGGGTAGATTCAGCTTTAATGTTAAAGGTGGGAGATGTGAGGCATGCTCCGGTGACGGTATTATCAAGATAGAGATGCATTTCCTGCCGGATGTGTATGTTCCTTGTGAAGTCTGCGAGGGTAAGCGTTACAACAGAGAAACTCTTGAAGTAAAATACAAGGATAAGAGCATATATGATGTTCTTGACATGACTATTGAGGATGCAGTTGATTTCTTTGAAAATGTGCCATCAGTCAGAAGAAAAATAGAAACTCTTAATGACGTTGGACTTTCATACATTAAGTTAGGACAGCCATCTACAGAGCTTTCAGGTGGAGAGGCACAGAGAATAAAGCTTGCTACAGAGCTTTCTAAAAGAAGTACAGGAAAGACTATATACATTCTTGATGAGCCTACAACAGGACTTCATTTTGCCGATGTCCACAAGCTTGTTGATATACTTCATAAGCTTGCAGAGGGCGGTAACACTGTTGTTGTTATTGAGCATAATCTTGATGTTATCAAAACAGCCGATTATATTATAGATATGGGACCAGAAGGTGGCGACAGAGGTGGTACAGTTATTGCAAAGGGTACACCAGAAGAGGTTGCCAGGGTTAAGAAGTCTTATACGGGACAGTATGTTAAGAAGTATTTATAAGGATGGTGCAGATGACGGCATTGTGGATGAAAGTTCAATGCTTTTATAGTTACTTTAAATAATATAAAGTGTAAAAATACGACATTTGATTGCTAGGAGAAGAAAAATGGTATCAGGCATTATATTTGATATGGATGGTATTCTTATAGATTCAGAAAGACAGTCTAATGAGGGCTGGCTATGGGCGGCAGGGCAGCTTGGAGTGGATATGCCCATGTGGCTTATAGACAGCTTTAAGGGTGCTCCGGCAGAGCTTTGCTGCAAGTTCTTTGATGATTATTACAAGGGTGTGATAGATTATTGGGAAGCGAAGGAGCTTAGAACACAGCATGTATACAAGATAAGGGAAACAGAAGGTATTCCTGTTAAAAAGGGCGTAAAGGACATATTTGAATATATAAGAAATAATGGATTAAAGTGTGCAGTTGCTACATCAACAAGGCGTGAAAGTGCTGAGAAAACACTTCATGAAATAGGAGTGTGGGATTATCTTGATGCGGTTGTATATGGAGATGAAGTCGAACATGGAAAGCCAGAACCAGATATATTCCTTCGTGCGGCTAAGGCAATAGGCGTAAATCCGTCAGAGGCAGTAGTAGTTGAGGACAGCATTAATGGCATTAAGGCTGGATATGCGGCAGATATGAGAGTTGTTCATATTCCTGATACAATAGCAATAGATGATGATATCAGGAAACTTACATATATGGTATGTGCTGACCTTAATGGACTTATTGATGTCGTGGAAAGTATTAACAAACCAGTTATTAACAGGAAAAATGTTATCAATGCATTTGCAGAGTATGTAAGAAATTACGATCCATCAGATGAAAAGATAAAGCTTAAGATAGATCATACCTACAGAGTAGCAGGACTGTGTCAAAGAATTGCAGAATCATTAGGCTTAAGTGAACCGGATGTAGATATTGCATGGCTTCTTGGAATGTTACACGATATAGGAAGATTTGAGCAGATAAGGCGTTTCGGTACATTTAATGATGCCCAGTCAGTAGACCATGCAGAATTCGGGGCAGATCTGCTGTTTAAGGAAGGTCTTATAAGGAAGTTTGCAGAAGGATATTATGAAGAATGTGAGCTTGCACAATCGTATAATCAGTCTGATTATTGTCAGGAAGAACGGAAAATTAAAGAATTCTTAGTTAATAATGATGCAACGACTGTCGATGATGAGCAGATAATAAAAAATAATGAGCACCACAATAAAGATACAGGACTTCTTGAACTGGCGATAAGACAGCATAATAAGTATCGTGTAAAAGAAGACCTCACCGAAAGACAGCGTATGTTTTGTGATATACTGCGTGATGCGGATAAGGTTGACATATTTAAGGTGAATGCGGATATTCCTATGGAGATTATATATGATGTAACAACAGAGGAGCTTAAAAGCGGAGTTATATCCAAAGAAGTACTAGAAAGCTTTTATAAGAGGGAAACAGTGCTTAAAAGTGTGAGAAAGAGTGCTGTTGACCATATCGTAGGGCATATATCACTGCTTTTTGAACTTGTATACAAAGAAAGTTATAGACAGGCCAAGGAACAAGGTTATGTATATAAACTGCTGGATTTTAAGTCTGATGTACCTGAGGTTAATGCAGAATTTGACGATATGAGGAAATATGTAGACGAGTTCCTTATGGAAATATAAGGCTGTATAAATCTGAAATTAAGCGGTATAAGCATACAACAGATTAATAATAGGAGGTTGTGTTGTATGGGATTGTAATAAAGACTGAAGAATAGATTGTAATAAAGATTGAAGAATAGGCTTGTCATTATACCGCTTGTTTACTATAATAAATGTATATATGAGTT
>OOCR01001786.1_pt1 | contig 10239 bp, 9 predicted proteins | sample 1671491 | NCBI WGS metagenome assembly OOCR01 (sample SAMN06348162, study PRJEB24527) | human gut metagenome | biome: human gut; feature: ankylosing spondylitis patient; material: feces | host: Homo sapiens | place: China | collected 2015-10
ATTTAATATTGAGATTAAAATTCCTATATTTTTATATAGGAATTTTTTTTATGATATACTAGATTTAGTTTTAAAAGGAGGTTTTTTGATGGAGCAAAATAATACACCTTTGTATACAGCAATGAAAAAATATATTGAAGATAAAGCAATGGCTTTTCATACACCAGGACATAAACAAGGCAAAGGTGCTGCAAATGAACTTCATGAAATGATAACAGATACAGGTCTTAAGATGGAAGTATCTTTGATGGAAGAATTAGATGATATACATGGAGCTTCTACTTGTATAAAACAGGCACAAGATTTGGCAAGTGATTTATATGGTGCAGATGAAACTAGATTTTTTATCAATGGAACAACAGGTGCTATTCATGCGATGATTTTAACAGCTGTAAATCCTGGAGATAAGATAATAATACCTAGAAATGCACATCGTTCCGTACTTGGCGGTTTAGTTTTAGCAGGGGCAATACCTGTATTTATTCAACCAGAAATAGATGAAAATTTAGGTATTGCTATGAGCATTACGAAAACTGAATTAGAAAAAGTAATACGTGAAAATAAAGATGCTAAAGCTGTAGTAATGGTTTATCCTACATATTATGGAGTAGCAGGGGATATACAAAGCATAGCTAATTTAGTGCATGAAAATAATATGTTATTATTAGTTGATGAAGCACATGGGCCACATTTAGCTTTTTGTGATAAATTGCCAATACAGGCATTATCAGCAGGAGCAGATATTGTTGCACAAAGTACGCATAAAATAGTAGGTTCAATGACACAAACCTCTTTATTGCATATGAAAAAACAACGCGTAGATGTAGAGCGTTTTAATAAAATGTGCAGTTTAGTGCAGTCGACAAGCCCTAATTATTTATTATTAGCTTCACTTGATATAGCACGCAGACAGATGGCAATGGAAGGTAAAGATTTAGTCGGTAGAGCTGTGCAATTAGCGGAAGATTTACGTGAGCAAATCAATAAAATTCCAAATCTAAGCTGTTTTGGTCATGAATATATGAACAGTGAAGGCAAATATGATTTAGATGTAACAAAAATAACTGTTTGTGTGCGTAAATTGGGGATAAGTGGAGCTCAGGCAGAACAGATTTTGCGACATAAATATAAAATTCAATGTGAATTATCCGATATGTATAATTTATTATTTATTATTTCCTATGCTGATAGTGAAAAAGAATGTGCGTATTTATTAAATGCTTTGCAAGAATTAGCAAAATCTTTCCAGGATAAAGAGACAAATCCTTTAGTACAGATTAATTTGCCAAGTATTCCTCGTTATGTTTTATCACCAAGACAAGCAATGTTTGCTAAGACGAAGAAAGTAAAATTTGAGCAAAGTGTAGGCAAAATAGCTGGAGAATTGATTACATTTTATCCACCAGGAATACCTGTGATTTATCCAGGGGAAGAAATAAGTAAAGAAATTATTGATTATGTATTGTTGCAAAAACAAAATGGGGGCAATATAATAGGCCCAGAAGATATGAATTTAGAAAATATTAATATAGTGGAGGAATAATGGTGAAAGGAAAGCTCATAATCATTGAAGCTGGTGATGGTTGTGGTAAAGCTACACAGACTAAGCTTTTATATGATAGATTAAATCAAGCAGGTTACAAGGTAAAAAAAGTAGAGTATCCAGATTATGAAAGTCCAGCATGTACACCGGTAAAAATGTATTTGCAAGGTGAGTTTGGCGGTCATGTAGATGATGTAAATGCCTATGCTGCTTCGGTATTATTTGCTGTGGATAGATATGCTTCATATCGTATGAAATGGAAAAAAGATTATGAAGAAGGCACTATTATTTTAGCAGATAGATATACTACTTCTAATATGGTTCATCAAGCTGTAAAAATAGAAGATAGTAAAATGCGTGATGAATTTTTATCATGGCTTTGGGATACAGAATTTACGAAAATGGGGCTTCCTGTGCCGGATAAAGTTATTTTCTTGAATATGCCACCAGATATTAGCAATAAATTGATTGATAATAGAGCTAAAAAAGATAATCGTAAAAAAGATATTCATGAACAGGATAAAAATTATTTAGAAAAATGCCATGAAGTTTATCAAGAAATGGCAAATCGCTATGATTGGGATATCGTAGAATGTGCAAAGGATAATCAGTTAAGAACTATAGAAGAAATTCATGAAGATGTTTGGCAAAAAATTCAAGGTCTGATTAAATAAAAATAGTAGATAAAAGTCTATAAACTTTATAATTAAATAGCTTTATGATATACTAAGTTTTAGTCATAAAAAATAAATTATGGCTAAAACTTTTTTATTAATGAAAATTTTGCTATCTAAATATATGTAAGAGTAAAGGATGTTCAGTATGAGTCAAGAAAAGAATAGCATATTGAAAGATGATTTCTATTCCATGATACAGATGCAACGCGTAAAAGTAGATGATGAATATAAATTGTTATTGCAAAATCCTAATAATGAACAGATGCAAGTATATCAAACACTCATTAAAGATTTTGTAACTATGGCTGTAAAACAATTTTATATTGTAGTGATGAGTTCTGCTAAAGAAGAATTACCACAATATAATTTATACGATTATGCAAATAAAGTAGATGATTTATTATTAAATATCAATCAATGTATTGAAAATGAAGATACAGTATCTTTGACACAATATCATAAGCAAATAGATGAACTTTTAGATAAGTTTATCTACATAAATTAAGATGATCAGTTGGCAAAATATTTATGGGCATGAGCAAATAAAAGCGGATTTACAATTATTATTGCAAGAAAATAAATTGCCTCATGCCTTATTATTTTCAGGAATTGATGGTATTGGTAAATTATTGACGGCTAAGATGTTAGCTAAATCGCTACTTTGCTGTAATTCGCAACAAGGCAATATGGCTTGTGGTTATTGTAATTCTTGCAAGATGTTTGATGAACAAAATCACCCTGATTTTTATTATTTGGAGCCAGAAGGTAAAACAAGAAAATTGATTAAGATTGAGCAAATTCGTCAAATACAAGCAAAAATAGCTTTATCGCCATATCTGTCAGATAAACAAGTGGTGATTATAAATGATGCTCAATATTTAAATGATACAGCAGGAAACAGTTTGCTTAAGACTCTAGAAGAGCCAATAGGCGAAGTGTTTTTTATTTTAATCACTTCTAATAAAGATATGATACTGCCTACTATATTATCGCGTTGTATGAAGATATATTTTGCGCCTCTTTCTTATCTAGATGTGGCGAAGGTTTTACAACAAAAAATACAGATTGAAGAAGATAAAGCTAAAATCATTGCTAGATTGTCTGGTGGCAGTATATTAAAAGCTATGCAATTTATTGATGATGATGCTCTAGCTTTGAGACAAAAGGCGTTATCTTGTCTTCAAGACAATTTTTCCATAAAAGATATATGGTCATTTATTGATGAATTATCAAGTTTTGAGCGAAATAAAATAAATGATATAATGAGTCATTTACAAATGCTATTGAGAGACTTATTACTGATGAAGGTTAATAAAGATAGTGATATTATTTATAATCAGGATATAAAAGATGATTTATTGAATATACAAAACAAGTATGATGAAGTTAATCTATTAACTAAATTGACCTTAGTAGAAGAAATTTTAAAACGGTTAAATTCTAATGCAGATATAAAACTCATCTTGCAGAAATTTATTTTAGATTGGCAAAATAAATAAACGAGAAATAGACAGGAGGGCACTTTGTGCAGACCGTTGTAGGTGTAAGATTTAAAAAAGCTTGTAAAATATATTATTTTGGGTTAGGTGGATTGGAATTATCCCAAGGTGATGGCGTAGTAGTAAAAACTGCTCGTGGTGTTGAATTTGGAACAGTTGTTATAGGGCCACGTGATGTACCAGATTCAGAAGTTGTACAGCCATTAAAAGATGTACAAAGAAAAGCAACACAAGAAGATATTGATAAGTTGGCAGAAAACAGCGAAAAGGAAAAAGAAGCTTATGCTATTTGTGAAGAAAAAATTCGCTTGCGTGAATTGCCAATGAAACTCATCAGCGTAGAATATACTCTTGATGTGAATAAGATAATTTTTTACTTCACTGCTGAAGGTAGAATTGACTTTAGAGAATTAGTAAAAGATTTAGCAGCAGTATTTCATACTCGCATTGAGCTTCGTCAAATTGGTGTACGTGATGAAGCAAAATTATTAGGTGGAATAGGTTGCTGTGGTAGACCACTTTGCTGTGCTACATTCTTAGGCGATTTTGAGCCAGTATCCATTCGTATGGCAAAAGACCAAAGTTTATCTTTAAATCCAACAAAAATATCTGGTATTTGCGGTCGTTTGATGTGTTGTTTAAAATATGAAAATGATTTATACCAAGGTTGTTGCAAACAAAATAGTATTATTGCTCCGCCAAAACAAGGTAGTCGTGTAGTATCTATGGAAGGCGAAGGAAAAGCTATTTCTATCAATATGCAAAAACGCACTGTAACTGTATTATTAGACTCTAAAAAAACTATTGTGGCTTCATGGGAAGATGTTGTAGAAAAAGATGACGATGATATCTGATTGGAATTTAAATTTAAAAGAAAATGAACGTATAGATGATTTATTAGCTGGTGGATTGAAAATAATTCAAAACAATAAAGAATTTTGTTTTTCCATTGATGCTGTATTATTAGCACATTTTGTAACTGTACGTAAAAATGCTAAAGGATTAGATTTAGGCACAGGAACAGGTGTTATCCCCTTATTATTATCCAATAGAGCGATGAAAATAGACGCATTGGAGATAAATCCTGTAACTTGTGAAATTGCCAAACGCAATATGGTCATGAATAAGCTTCAAGATAAAATCTGCGTTCAAGAAGGCGATTTATGCAAGATAAAAGAATATTATAAGCCTCAATCTATGGATTTTGTCGTATCCAATCCACCTTATCGTCAAATAAATCAAGGTCATTTAAATATTTTAGATGGAGTGGCAAGAGCTAGACATGAAATAACAGCTACACTTGATGATGTAGTGCGTGCAGGTAGTTTTGTATTGAAGCGAAAAGGTCGTTTTGCCATGGTGCATTTGCCAGAGCGATTAGGTGAAATCATGGTGGCTTTTCACAAATATAATATTGAAGCGAAAAGACTGCAATTAGTACAACCAAAACGAGATAAAGCACCGAATATAGTCTTGATTGAAGGTGTCAAAGAAGGTGCTCCAGGTGGATTGAGTGTAGAGCCAACGCTTATTGTCCATGAAGATAATGGTGATTATACAAGAAAATTAATGGAATATTATTATCCAGATAGATTGTAAGAGGCGAGGTGAATATATATGGTAGAAAATAAAAATGGCTGTTTATATTTAGTAGCTACTCCTATTGGAAATTTAGAAGATATGACTTATCGTGGAGTTAGGATTTTAAATGAAGTAGATTTAATTGCAGCTGAAGATACAAGAAATACACGAAAATTATTATCACATTATGATATTCATACAGCGCTTACAAGCTATCATGAACATAATAAATTTGAAAAAGGGCCACAGCTTATAACAAAACTTCAAGAAGGATTAAATATCGCTGTAGTAAGTGATGCAGGTCTTCCAGGAATTGCTGACCCTGGTACGCATTTAGCACAACTTGCGATACAAGAAGGTATAAAAGTAACGCCTATTCCTGGAGCAAGTGCAGCACTATCAGCACTTATTTGTTCTGGTATAGATACAAGAAAATTCACTTTTATAGGATTTTTGCCCAAGACAAGTAAAAAGCGCAAAGAATTATTAGAGTCTATAAAACTTAGAGAAGAAACATTGATTTTTTATGAAACACCGTATCATCTAAAAGATATGTTGAAAGAATTAATGAATGTTCTAGGCAAAGATAGACAGGCTTCAACTTGTAGAGAGCTTACGAAAAAATTTGAAGAATTTAATCGTGGCACTTTAGAAGAATTGGTAAATTTCTTCCATGAAAGTGAACCTCGTGGTGAATTTGTAGTTATTGTATCTGGAATTACTGAAGAAATGTTAAATGAACAAGAAGATACAAAAGAAGATATCTCTCCTGTGAAATATGTGCAGGACTTAATGGAAAAGGGCATAAATAAAAAAGAAGCCATGCGTATGGCTGCAAAAGCTTTAAATATGAGTAGACGAGATATTTATCAAGCATTGTTAAAAGATTGATTGATATTTTATGTATTTAATATAAAATAAAAACTCTGCTATATCTAAATTGATATTTTGGATATAACAGAGTTTTTTTATTAAAGCTTAGACAATAGAGTTGTTTGTGTTGGTTGAGGTAAATCTGTTTCAGGAAGTGGAATTGCAGAAATTTTTACTTCTTGAGGAATTTCATCAACTGTAGTGTTGTTTAGATGAGAAATTCTAATATTTAAATTGAATTTGCTGAGGTTTAGATAATTTTTGAAAGTATTGCGCAATACATAACCATTCACATCAGAAAATTCTTCATCAGGAATACTATCTAAAACTTCATTACCAAATTCTTGAATATTATTGGAGAAATCTGTTTTTAAATTAGTTATGGATAGAGATTTTTTATCAATGGTCAATTCATAAGAAATCTTTCTAGGTTTAGCAAGACTTTCTACTAATTGAGGATTTTTGGCTAGTAGATTATCTAGTTTTTCTAAATTTTGCTTTTGTTTATCATCTTTAGCATAAAGCGTTTTTAATTCTGCCTTCATGCCTTCATCTAAAATTGGTCTAGTATAAGTTACATAGATTTTAGCAGTATTTTTATTCACATCATACATAAATATATTAATTATATTTTGAGTGAACTTATCTAAATTAAATTGTTTTTTTTGGGAGAATAATTCATTGGCATTATCAGCAAGTGTTGTACTAGATATATACCATTGGTCAGGATTTATATCATTGATAAGAGGAGTTGTTTTCATCTTTAAATATTGATTTAGATTATTATCAGCAATTTCAGTATAAAATTGAGTTGTAGCTTCAAATTTAATAGTATCTATCCAGCTATTAAAAGAAATATTCATATTACCAGATGTATTCATCAATTCAGAGTATTTACCATCGACAATGATATCACCATCAGCAAGTGGACTTGTCATAGATAAATTGATTTTATAAGTTAAATTTTTAGCATTAGCAGTATTTTCTACAGCTTGTTTGAGGTAATCAATGGCTTCATCTTGTGCTTTATTAGCAAAAACTGTGCTACTAAAACAAAATACAAATAAAGATAATAGTAAAATTAATAAATGCTTCGATTTCATAGTATTCATAGTATCGCCACCTTTATACTTTTTCTTTAATTATACCATAGATTATTAGTAGGTTAATATTTTTATTATGGATTTTTTTGTATTTGTTGTATAATAAATTAGATACAAATTTTTAAAGGAGGAATTATTGTTGGCTAAACAATCTTTTTATATAACTACGCCAATTTATTATCCTAGTGCAAAACTTCATATCGGTCATGCTTATTGTACAACAATTGCAGATAGTATTGCTCGTTATAAACGTTTATCCGATTTTGATGTATTTTTCTTAACTGGTTCTGATGAACACGGTCAAAAAATTGAACAGAAAGCCGAAGAACAAGGTGTTACTCCTATTGAATATGTAGATAAAATAGTTGCAGGCTTCCAAAATTTATGGAAAAGATTAAATATCTCTAATGACGATTTCATTCGTACTACACAAAAACGCCATGAAAAAGTAGTACAAGAAGTTTTCAAACGCATTTATGAAAAAGGCGATATTTATAAAGGTGCATATAAAGGCTTATATTGTACACCTTGCGAAAGCTTCTGGCTCGAACGTCAATTAGTTGATGGTAAATGCCCAGATTGCGGTCGTGAAGTGAAAGAAGTAGCAGAAGAAGCATATTTCTTCAAGATTTCTAAATATGCTGATCGCTTACTTGAATACATTGAAGCAAATCCAGATTTCATTCAGCCAGTATCTCGCAGAAATGAAATGATAAACTTCATTAAACAAGGCTTAGAAGATTTATGTATTTCTCGTACATCTTTTGACTGGGGTATTCCTGTACCAATTGATGAAAAACATGTAATTTATGTATGGTTTGATGCACTTACAAACTATTTAACACCAATTGGATATTTAGATGACCCAGAAAAATTCAACAAATTCTGGCCAGCAGACCTTCACCTCGTAGGTAAAGAAATTGTTCGTTTCCATACAATTATTTGGCCAATAATCTTAATGGCACTTGATTTACCACTTCCTAAAAAAGTATATGGTCATGGTTGGCTTGTAGTTGATGGCGATAAAATGAGTAAATCTAAAGGAAATGTAATCGATCCAATCGGCTTAATTGACGAATTTGGTGCAGATGCTATCCGTTATTTCTTACTTCGTGAAATCAATTTAGGTCAAGACGGTAATTTCTCTCGTGATGCTTTGATTTCTCGTATTAACTCTGACCTTGCAAATGACCTTGGAAACTTATTACATCGTACACTTAGTATGATTAATAAATATAATAAAGGCATTATCGAACAGCCTGGCGATATTCGTGAAGTAGACCAAGCATTAATCAATGATGCTACAAAAACTATTGCTGAATATAAAAACTACATGGATAATATGAAACTCAGCGATAGCATCAAACTTGTATGGTCATTTATTAGCCGTACAAATAAATATATTGATGAAACTACTCCATGGGTTTTAGGTAAAGATGAAGCTAGAAAAGCTGAATTAAATCGTGTACTTTATGATTTAGTAGAAAGCTTACGTGCAATCAGTGTAATGATTGAGCCATTCATTCCTACTACAGCTCGTCGTATTTGGGCTCAATTGAATTTACCACAAAACTTTGATGAAATTCGCATCAGCGATATCGAAGGTTGGGGCAAAACTCCTGTAGGTATTCAAATCAATAAACCAGAACAGCTCTTCCCTCGTATTGAAATCGAAGAAGAAAAACCAGAAGTTAAAAAAGAAGTAAAAGAAAATAAAAAAGCTAAAAAAGAAGAATCAAAAGCTCCAGAAAAAGCTAAAGAAAATGAAGATGGTATGATTGGTATAGAAGATTTTAGTAAAATTGATTTACGTGTAGTAGAAATTTTAGCTGCTGAACCTGTACCAAAAACAGATAAACTTATGAAAATACAAGTTTCTTTAGGCGATGAAGAAAGAACAGTAGTATCTGGTATTGCTAAACACTACAAACCAGAAGATTTAATTGGCAAACATGTAGTTTTAGTTGTTAATTTAAAACCTGCAAAACTTCGTGGTGTAATGAGCCATGGTATGCTTTTAGCTGCTTCTAAAGGCGATGAACTTCAAATAGTAGAAACTACAATGCCTGTAGGTAGTAAGGTGAAATAATGTTAGTAGATACACATGCACATCTTGATGATTTAAAATACGAAGAAGATAGACAAGAAGTAATAGCTAGAGCAAAAGCTGAAGGTACAACAAGAATTATTACTATGGGTGATACTATGGAGTCCTCATTTAATGCTATTAAAATTGCAGATAATTTTGATGGTGTTTTTGCAGGAGCTGGAGTACATCCACAAGAAGCTTTGAGCATACAAAGCAATAAAGATTATGATACTTTAGCAGAACTTATGACTTTACCAAAGGTTAAAGTTTTAGGTGAAATTGGCTTAGATTATTATTATGAAAATGCTCCTCGTGAAGTTCAGCGTGAAGTATTTATTCGTCAATTAGATGTAGCAAGACAAATGCATATGCCAGTTAGCATACATGACCGTGATGCTCATGGTGATACTATGGCAATCTTGAAAAAAGAAGGAAAAGGGCTGACAGGCTCAATACATTGTTTTTCTGGTAGCTATGAAATGGCAAAAGAATTATTAAAAATGGGTTGGTTCTTAGGTGTTGATGGACCGCTTACTTTTAAAAATTCAGCAAAATTGCCAGAAATAGTGGCAAAAATTCCTTTGGAAAGATTGCTTTTAGAAACAGATTGCCCATATTTAGCACCTGTTCCTAAACGTGGCAGACGTAATGAACCAGCATATGTAAAATATATAGCAGAAAAAGTAGCAGAGATTAGAAATATTTCTTTAGAAGAAGTAGCAAATCAAACAACAAAAAATGCTATAGAAGTATTTAATTTATAAAATAAAAGCTTTTCTTTAAGTGAAAGTAAAATTCCTTTAAAGAAAAGCTTTTTTATCTTGTTTTTATATAAATAATATTAATTAGATCGGAAGAGCGTCGTGTAGGGAAA
>OOCR01001789.1_pt1 | contig 10223 bp, 8 predicted proteins | sample 1671491 | NCBI WGS metagenome assembly OOCR01 (sample SAMN06348162, study PRJEB24527) | human gut metagenome | biome: human gut; feature: ankylosing spondylitis patient; material: feces | host: Homo sapiens | place: China | collected 2015-10
AGATTATCGCCAAATACCTTGGTGAAGATGCCGTTCCAACTGAAGAAGCAGAGACTGATGCAACAGAAACCCCTGCTGCTGATGAAGAAGCTGCTGAATAATTTTAAGACTCAGTTCTAACCAGATTACATTCAAAACTCTGACTGAGATAAAACACTACACGAATTACAGGGCTGCTGCATTTTGTGGCAGCTTTGTTTTTGAAAGGAGATTTCCATGATCCAGATTATAACCAGATATGGAAACCTGCTGCTTCTTGCTATGGGACAGACCTTACTGCTTGCACTGTGTGGTCTGTTCTTTGCCTGTATACTGGGTATGTTTTTTGGTCTCTTAAGTGTACTGAAAAACAAAGCATGCAGGATCATATCCTCTATTTTTGTTGACGTAATCCGCGGTGTCCCAATGATCGTTCTGGCATATTTTATTTATTTCGGTGTTCCGTACTGCCTGAACAATATGATAGGATTTAATTTCACACTTACAGCACTCCAGGCCGGTACTGTCTGCCTCGCCCTTAACTGTGGTGCTTATATGGCAGAGATCATCCGTGCAGGTATCCTGTCTGTTGATTCCGGACAGATGGAAGCAGGACGAGCAGTTGGTTTAAGCTTTGGGACAAGTATGATGAAGATCGTTATCCCACAGGCAGTAAAGAATATTCTCCCTGCACTGTGTAACGAGTTTATCAGTTTATTGAAAGAGACGTCCATCAGTGGTTACATCGGTCTGATGGATCTGACAAAAGGTGGAGACATTATCCGAAGCGTTACGTATGAGGCATTTATGCCGTTGATCGCAGTTGCTGTCATTTATCTTCTGATGGTAGTCGGACTTAGCAAAGCTGTCGGTGTCTTAGAAAGGAAGTTGAGAAACAATGAGCGATAATACAAATACAACCAATTCTGCAGAGGTGATCTTAGAGATTCAGGATCTCTGCAAATCTTTTGGGGATCATGAAGTATTAAAAGGAATCTCCACGACCATCAGAAAAGGGGATGTCCTTGCATTGATCGGACCTTCCGGCTGTGGAAAATCGACATTTCTGCGATCCTTAAACCTGTTGGAGATTCCAACGAGCGGACACGTTCTGTTTGAGGGGACGGATATGACGGATAAGTCGGTGGATATTAACCATGTACGGGAAAAAATCGGAATGGTGTTCCAGCAGTTTAATCTGTTTCCAAACATGACTATTAAGGAAAACATTATGCTTGCCCCGGTAAAACTCAACAAAATGACCAGGGAAGAGGCAGAGAAAAAAGCGATGGAACTTTTGAAAAGAATCGGTCTGTCTGATAAGGCGGATGCCTATCCAAGCCAGCTTTCAGGTGGACAGAAACAGAGAATTGCCATTGTCCGTTCGCTTGCCATGAACCCGGATATTATTTTGTTTGATGAGCCGACTTCGGCATTGGACCCTGAGATGGTCGGCGAGGTTTTAAGCGTTATGAAAGAACTTGCAGAGGACGGTATGACCATGGTGGTTGTAACACATGAAATGGGATTTGCAAGAGAGGTTGCAAACCGTGTCATGTTCATCAATGACGGTGTCATTCAGGAAGAAAACACACCGCAGGAGATCTTTGAACATCCACAGAGTCCGAGATTGCAGGAATTTTTATCAAAAGTATTATGATCATGAAAGAAAAAGGCTGTGCGGCAGCCTTTTTTCTTTTGCTTTATTTCTGGTGTATAATTCGCTATAATCGATATAGAATCTAAGACACAGGTACGGAAACGATAAAAAACGATGGAACATCAGACAGGGAGAAAACGATGGGGAAAAAGGAATGGAAGAAGATCAGACATGGGATCATCATTTTTGTGATGGCATTTTTCAGTGCAATACCATTTGTGGTATATGGAAAAAATATTGATTCCAAAGAAACAATCCGTATTGGATATATTGATTATGGCGGGTTTATCGATCTGGACGAAAATGGGGAGTATACAGGATATGGCGTGGAATTGCTGGATAAGATCGCTGAGTATACCGGATGGAAGTACGAATATGTGTATGACACATGGGACAATGTCCTGAAAAAACTGGAGTCAGGTGAGATTGATATGATCTGCCAGGCGCAGAAAACACCGGAACGTGAGGAGAGATTCCTGCTTTCGAAGTACTGGGCGGGAACAGAAGCCTGTGTTCTTTATGCAAGAATGGATGATGACAGGTATTATTACAATGATTATGAGGCTTTTAATGGCATCCGGGTGGCAGGACTGAAAGAAAGTTTTCAGAATGATGATCTGAAAGAATATGCTCAAAAGAATGATTTTTCGTTTGAGTTGAAAGAATACATGACGACAGAAGAATGTTTTCAGGCATTGGAGGAAGGTGCTGTGGATGCAGTCGTACAGGGATCGCTTGTCGGGATGGACGATTATAAGATTATCTGCCGGTTTGGAGCACAGCCATTTTATCTGATGGCAGGAAAGCAGAAGCAAAAGGTAATGGAGGATGCCGATTATGCGCTTGGAGAGATCACAGCGGATTATCCGACATTTTTAAGTGAACTGTACCAGAAGTATTATGGAGATACTTCTGCCATGGGGCTTGCATTTACAAGAGAAGAAATTGAATATATTAGGGCACAAAAACAGGTGAATATAGCGTTTATCAATAACAGACCACCGTTTTCAATGGAAAATGACGACGGAGAAATCGAAGGGATCATTGTTGATCTTGTGAGTCGGATCCGGGAGAGCAGCGGCCTGAATCTGCAGTACACGATGCTGGAAAGTGGTCAGCGTGTGATAGATTATCTTGAAAAACATCCGGCAGATCTGGTGGCTGGTGTCGTAGTCGAAAATCCTGCATTCACAAAATCTGATTATCTGGTATCAGATGTCATATACACAGGGGAAGTGGCGCTTGTCTGCAGGCAGGGGATGAACTATACACCCGGAGATGCAGAGAATAAGTATATTCTTGCAATCACGAAGAGTTATGCGGCACTGGAAAATTATATCCAGGCAAATTATCCGGAGTTTGAGATTGTAAAATGCACTACGACAGAGGAATGTATGGAACTTCTGAACAGCGGAGAGTGCGACTTTATGGCACAGAATGTCAACGTGGTGACACCGCTGCTGCAGAAACCGCGGTATGAGGGATTGACGGTACTGCCTAACCTGTCTAAGGAAGAACCGATGGGGATTGTTGGAAAAAACAGTGATGAAAATAAAATTCTGATGAGCATTATCAATAAATGCATTACGCAGATTTCCTCTCAGGAAGTATCCCAGATCACGATCAGCCATACAGTGGCGAATGGGTATCAGCTTACCTGGACGGATGTGCTGTATAAGTTCCGCTATCCGCTTATTGTCATCTTTATTTTGCTGGTGGCGAGTATTCTGTTTATGATTTTCTGGCAGGAGGCGAGACGAAAAAGCTATTTAAAGATTGCGGAGAAGAATGAACAGCTTTTAGAGGCAGTCGATCAGGCAAACCGGGCAAATCAGGCAAAGAGTGATTTTCTTGCAAGAATGAGCCACGAGATACGGACACCGATGAATGCAATCGTAGGACTGACGGAGATCGCAAAACACTATGAGGATGATCCGAAGAAGATAGAGGACTATCTCGATAAAATCGATGTGTCGTCCAAGGTGCTGTTAAATATTATCAATGATATTTTAGACATGTCGTCTATCGAGAATAAAAAGATGAAAATTGCAAAGGAACCGTTTGATCTTCATGAGATCTTAATGTCTGTCTGCACGATTTATGAACCGCAGTGTAGACAGAAAGGGATAGTGTTTGAGGTACAGGACGAAGAGGTGACGCATACATATCTGATCGGGGATGGACTTCGTGTGAACCAGATTTTGCTGAATCTGGTTTCCAATGCTTACAAATTCACGTCGTCCGGTGGGAAAATCACGATCAAAGTGAAGGAACTCTATGTGAAGGAGGAGAAAGCATACTTTAATTTCCTTGTGGAAGATACCGGGGAGGGCATGTCGGAGGAGATGCAGACGCGGCTGTTCCAGCCGTTCGAGCAGGAGAGTGCGACAACTGCGCAGAAACACGGAGGAAGCGGACTGGGGCTGTCCATTGCAAAAAATTTCGTGGAACTGATGTCAGGCTCCATTTCCGTGAAATCGAAAAAAGGAGAGGGAACGACATTTGTTGTGTCTATTCCATTTGAATTCGAACAGGCTGCAGAACCGGAAATAACGGAGCGGCCGGTGGAAAACGATTTGTCCGTGGTACAGGAAGAACAGGCGGTATATGATTTTGCCGGGAAAAAAGTATTGCTTGCGGAAGACACCGCATTTAATGAAGAGGTGGCAACAGAACTGCTTGCAATGGTACATATGGATGTGGATTGTGCACATAACGGCAAGGAAGCCGTCGAGTTGTTTGAGAAGGCAAAGCCAGGTACTTACATGGCAATTCTTATGGATATTCACATGCCGGTGATGAATGGTTATGAAGCGGCACGCACAATCCGAAAGTCAGAGAGAGAGGATGCCGGAACGATCGCAATTTATGCCATGACTGCAAATTCTTTTGAGGAGGATGTCAGTGCAGCCTTAAATGCGGGAATGAACGGACATATTGCAAAACCGATCGATGCGCAGATCTTATATGAAGTTTTGGACAAGCTTGCAAAAAAACAGCAGTAAAAGGAATTGTTTGCAACCTGAATGGCTTTGTGGTAGTATATCTAATGGCTTTTTATGATCTGAACGGAAAATAAGCAAAAAGGAGCATATATAAAACATGAAATGGAATAAATATACCATTGAGACAACGACTGCGGCAGAAGATTACTTAAGCTCTGCACTTATGGATCTTGGCATTGAAGGTGTGCAGATTGAGGATAATGTGCCGCTGACAAAAGAAGATCAGGCAGAGATGTTCATTGATTTTCTGCCGGAACTTCCACCGGATGAGGGGATCAGCTATGTCAGTTTTTATCTGGAAGACAACGGACAGGATGACACTGAACTGTTAAAACAGGTCAAGACAACCATCGAGGAGATGCGGAATGTGGTAGATATGGGAACCGGAAAGATCACATCCGACCAGACAGAGGATCTTGACTGGATCAACAACTGGAAGAAGTTTTTCAGCTCTTTCTATATTGAAGATATCCTGATCAAACCAACATGGGAAGAACTGAAGGAAGAAGACAGGGACAAGTTTTTGATCGAGATCGATCCGGGTGTCTCTTTTGGAACAGGCAAGCATGAGACGACACAGCTCTGCATCCGGCAGTTACTGAAATATATTCGTGGAAATGAAACATATACGCCGCAGGTAAAGACACCAAAGGTTCTTGATGTTGGCTGCGGAAGCGGTATTTTATCGATCGTGGCACTGAAATTAGGGGCATCAGAGGTAGTCGGAACAGACCTTGACCCGGACTGCATGACTTCCACACACGACAATATGGAAGTAAATCATCTCGATCAGAAACTGGGAACATTTTATGTTGGAAATCTGATCGATGATACAGAACTTCAGGAAAAAGCCGGAACGGAAGAATTTGATATCGTTGTTGCCAACATCCTGGCAGACGTGATCATTCCAATGGCACCGGTGATCCCGGCGCGTTTAAAAAAAGGTGGATATTTTATCACATCAGGAATCATCGATTTTAAAGAGAATGATGTGAAAGAGGCAATTGAGAAAGCCGGTCTGGAAGTTGTAGAGATCAATCATCAGGGCGAATGGGTGAACATTACAGCAAGAAAGAATTAGGAAAAGACATGTATCAGTTTTTTATAGAAGATGAAAATGCAGCAGAAGATTTTGTGACAATTGAAGGCAGCGATGTCAACCATATTAAAAATGTGCTGCGGATGAAACCGGGAGAGAAAATCCGTGTGTGCACCAGAAACGGACAAAACTATTTTTGCAGTATATCTGATATTACAGAAAGCTTTGTTCGTGCGGATATTCTGGAAAAAGAGGCGGAAAGCACAGAACTGCCATGCAGGATTTATCTGTTTCAGGGGCTTCCGAAGAATGACAAGATGGAATGGATCATTCAGAAAACTGTGGAACTTGGCGTTTATGAGGTCATACCGGTTGCCATGAAAAACTGTGTGGTAAAGTTAGATGACAAAAAGGCAAAATCAAAGGTGACGCGCTGGCAGGCGATCGCAGAGAGTGCAGCAAAACAGTCAAAGAGAAGTCTGATCCCGGAAGTGAAGATGCCGATGTCGTACAAAGAAGCTGTGGCATATGCCAAGGGACTGGATGTGAAACTGGTTCCCTATGAAAACGAGCATGGAATGTCAGGGACGAAGGCTGCAATGGAACAGATAGAAAAAGGCGAAAGTGTCGCAGTGTTTATCGGACCGGAGGGCGGATTTGCGCCGGAAGAGATTGAAATGGTCAGAGATGAAATGCAGCTGCTCTCACTTGGCAGACGGATCCTTAGAACAGAGACGGCAGGAATCGCAGCCCTTGCGATTTTGGGATATCAGTTAGAGAGTCAGATCGATGGCAGGGAAGCGTAGAAGCGTGATGCTGCATAGATAAAGAAGGATAATTATGGAAACAAATTTGACAGAAGTTTATTTGGATAATTCTGCAACGACCCGTTGCAGTGAACGTGCAAAAGATTTGATGGTAAAAGTTCTGATGGAAGATTACGGAAATCCATCCTCACTTCATATGAAAGGTGTGGAAGCAGAGAACTATATCAAAGAGGCTAAGAAAAAGATCGCAAAGACGTTAAAGGTGGATGAGAAAGAAATCCTTTTCACATCCGGAGGAACGGAATCAAACAATACCGCACTGATCGGAGCAGCACTGGCAAATAAAAGAGCCGGAAATCATATTATCACGACATCAATAGAGCATGCGTCTGTTTCAGCAGTTACAGGATATTTAGAGGAACTTGGCTTTCGAGTGACATATCTGAAAGTGGATGCAGATGGTATCATTTCACTCGACGAACTGCGGGAGGCGGTATGTGAGGACACGATCCTTGTCTCTATGATGATGGTCAACAATGAGATCGGAGCAGTGGAACCAATCGAAGAAGCAATCAAGGTGATCAAAGAAAAAAATCCGAATACATTGGTACATGTGGATGCGATCCAGGCATATGGAAAGTACCGTATTTTTCCGAAAAAACTGGGGATTGATATGCTTTCTGTCAGCGGACATAAAATCCATGCGCCGAAAGGAACAGGATTTCTGTTCATCAAAGATAAGACGAAGGTAAAACCGCTGATTTACGGTGGCGGGCAGCAGAAGGGCATGCGCTCCGGAACCGAGAACGTACCAGGCGTTGCTGCGTTAGGTGAGGCTGCCGAAGAGATTTATGAAAACTTTGAGGAAAAAATAGACCACCTTTATCAGATCAAACAGCGTTTTGTGGAAGGCGTTTTAAAAATAGAAGGTGTGTCTGTCAACGGAAAGACAGGACGTGATTCCGCACCACAGATCGTCAGTGTGAGTATTGACGGCGTGCGCAGTGAGGTTATGCTCCACACATTAGAGGACAGAAAGATTTATGTGTCAGCGGGAAGCGCATGTTCCTCGAACAAACCATCCGTGAGCCATACATTGACAAACATCGGACTTAAGGGCAGTCTGCTGGATTCAACGATCCGGTTCAGCTTTTCTGTGCATACCACAGAGGAAGAGATCGATTATGCCTTGGAAGTCATGAACGAGGTTGTGCCAAAGCTCCGCCGTTATACGAGAAAGTAGTCCGGCAATTGCGAAACTCATGAAAGTGTAAAATGAATTGTGGAAAAGTAACAAAAGACATGAAAAAGGAGAAAATATGTATAAATCATTTTTGATCAAATATGCGGAGATCGCGATCAAAGGAAAAAACAGATATTTATTTGAAGATGCATTGGTAAGCCAGATCAACCATGCATTGAAAAAGGCAGAAGGAGAATTTCTTGTCCGGAAAGAGCAGGGAAGAATTTATGTCGATACGTTGAGCGACTATGATTATGATGAGGTTGTGGAAGCATTAAAATGTGTGTTTGGTATCGTCGGGATCTGCCCGGTTGTATTGTTGGAAGACGAAGGATTTGACAAACTTGCAGAGGAAGTCATTGCATACATTGATAAGGTGTACCCGGACAAACATTTTACATTTAAAGTAAATGCCCGCCGCGCAAGAAAGAATTATCCGATGGAGTCCATGGAGATCAATGCAGCCATGGGCGAGAAGATTTTAGATGCTTACCCGGAGACAAAAGTAGATGTGCATCATCCACAGGTGGTATTTAATATTGAGATCCGTGCAAAAATTAACGTATACTCAACGATTATTCCGGGACCGGGTGGAATGCCGGTCGGAACGAACGGCAAAGCAATGCTGCTTTTATCCGGCGGGATCGACAGTCCGGTGGCTGGATATATGATCGCAAAACGCGGTGTTACGATCGATGCTACTTATTTCCATGCGCCGCCATATACTTCAGAGCGTGCAAAACAAAAAGTCGTTGACCTTGCAAAAATTGTTGCAAAATATTCAGGACCAATCAATCTGCACGTTGTGAACTTTACGGATATCCAGCTTTATATCTACGAGCAGTGTCCGCATGAGGAATTGACGATCATCATGCGCCGTTACATGATGAAACTGGCAGAGCATTTTGCAAAAGAGAATAAGTGTCTCGGTCTTATCACCGGAGAGAGTATCGGACAGGTGGCAAGCCAGACGATGCAGTCCCTTGCAGCAACGAATGAGGTATGTACGATGCCGGTCTATCGTCCGCTCATTGGATTTGACAAGCAGGAGATCGTTACAATCTCTGAAAAAATCGATGCATATGAGACATCCATTCTTCCATACGAAGACTGCTGTACCATTTTTGTGGCAAAACATCCGGTGACAAAACCGAACTTAAATGTGATCCATAATGATGAGAGAAAGTTAAGCGAAAAGATTGATGCATTAATGCAGGAAGCCATTGATACGGTAGAAGTGATCCACATTGAGGGATAAAACAAAAAAAGCAGGCAGTATCGGAAAAAGGAACTGTCTGCTGCAAAAAGAAAAAGCCACAGAACGTATCTTCTGTGGCTCAAATCTTCGGAAATGATTAAACTAAATATGGTTTTAATACTTCCATGATTTCATCCATATTGCTTTCAGCATGAATTGCTAAATCAATTGGTTTGGATAAATCTAAACTGAAAATACCCATAATGGATTTTGCATCGATCACATATCTTCCGGAGATTAAATCGAAATCATACTCATACTGTGTGATCGCATTGACAAATGATTTCACTTTGTCGATAGAATTTAAAGAAATCTGTACTGTTTTCATGATGAAAAACCTCCTTAAAATTAGCTGTTAAAGTTATTTTTATAGTAATGGTTTTTCGTGGAAAAGTCAACAAGTAAATAGATATTATGGAGGTAAAAAATGAAAAAAGCAGCACTGCACAATCTGGGGTGCAAAGTAAATGCATATGAGACGGAAGCTATGCAGCAGATCCTTGAAAATGCAGGATATGAGATCGTTCCTTTTACAGAAATTGCAGATGTATATGTCATCAACACCTGTTCCGTAACCAATATGGCAGACCGCAAATCAAGACAGATGTTCCACCGCGCAAAAAAGATGAATCCGGATGCCATTGTAGTGGGAGCCGGCTGTTATGTGCAGACAAAAGAGGCACAGGCATTGGTGGATGAAAGTATTGATATCGTGATCGGAAATAACCAGAAGCATGAATTGGTTACACTGTTGAATGAGTATGAAAAAGAACACACAAAACAGGCACAGATCGTTGATATCAATCACGAAAAACAGGAATATGAGGAACTGCATTTAAAGAAAACGGCAGAGCATACGCGTGCATTTATCAAGGTGCAGGATGGCTGCAACCAGTTCTGCAGCTATTGTATCATTCCGTTTGCAAGAGGACGCGTCAGAAGCCGCAAAATGGAAGATGTATTAAACGAGATAAAGGGGCTTGCAAAAAGCGGATATAAAGAGGTCGTGTTAACCGGGATCCATTTAAGTTCCTACGGAGTCGATACTGGAGAAACGTTACTTTCCCTGATTGAACATGTACATGAAATCGAGGGAATCGAGCGTATCCGTCTTGGCAGTTTAGAGCCGCGTATTGTGACAGAAGACTTTGCAAAACGGTTATCGGAGCTTACAAAAATATGTCCACATTTCCATCTGTCTTTACAGAGTGGCTGTGACAGTGTCTTAAAGCGGATGAACCGCAGATATGATACGGCAGAATATGAGGCGGG
>OOCR01001790.1_pt1 | contig 10214 bp, 9 predicted proteins | sample 1671491 | NCBI WGS metagenome assembly OOCR01 (sample SAMN06348162, study PRJEB24527) | human gut metagenome | biome: human gut; feature: ankylosing spondylitis patient; material: feces | host: Homo sapiens | place: China | collected 2015-10
GAGATGCAGGATCAGATGCTTGAGAAAGCAGATAAGATGGATCAGCTTCTGAAACAGGCAGCAAAAGTTCTGGCGAACAGTACGAACTATGCGACACTGGTTTCTTCACCGATGAACAATCGTAACCGGATTAAGTTCATACAGCTTACGATGGTTGATGAGGAACAGATGATTGCAGTGATCGTGCTTGATGGAAATGTGATCAAGAATAAGATCATACATGTAGATGAGCCAATCAACAATGAGAACTTGTTAAAACTCAACATGCTTCTGAACACAACACTTAATGGCATGTCTATAGAAGAGATTAATCTTGGACTGATCGCGAGACTGAAAGAAGGAGCCGGAATCCACAGCGAGGTTGTGGGGAATGTATTGGATGCAGTCGCAGATGTTATTCAGGTCGATGAAGACATGCAGATCTACACAAGCGGTGCAACAAATATTTTTAAATATCCGGAACTGAGCGACAATCAAAGCGCACAGGAGATTATCAGTGCCTTCGAGGAAAAGCAACAGCTCGCAGAGCTTGTGACACAGACACTTTCCAGTCAGGAGAACAAAGGAATTCAAGTCTATATCGGCAATGAAACACCGGTACAGACAATGAAGGACTGCAGTGTCGTGACAGCGACCTATGAATTGGGAGAGGGAATGCAGGGAACGATAGGAATTATCGGACCAAAGAGAATGGATTATGAAAATGTAATGACAACGCTGAAGACTCTGATGGTAGAGTTGGATGCAATATTCCATAAAGAACATTAGAAAGGTGGAACGATCCATTGGAAAAAGAATTTAGCAAAGAAGAGATGGTAAAAGAAGCCGTGGAGGAAGCGAAAAAAGCGGCTAAAGAGCAGCAGACAGAGATGGAAGAGACATCAGAAGAGGTAACTGACGAAGAACTTGCGGAAGAGAAAGATTCAGAAGCAGGGGAAGACGGTGCAGAAAAGAAAGACAAAAAGTTATTCAAACGCAAACCGAAAAAAGATAAAAAGGATGAGCAGATTGAAGAACTTACTGATAGACTGACAAGACAGATGGCAGAATTTGATAATTTCCGCAAGCGTACAGAGAAAGAAAAATCAGCGATGTATGAAGTTGGAGCAAAAGATATTATCGAAAAGATATTGCCGGTGATCGACAATTTTGAGAGAGGTCTTAGCGCAGTGACAGAAGAACAAAAGGATGATTCTTTTGTGACAGGTATGGAGATGGTCTACAAACAGATCATGACAACGCTCGACGGAGTCGGGGTAAAAGTAATTGAGGCAGTAGGACAGGAATTCAATCCGGATCTTCACAATGCAGTGATGCATGTGGAGGACGAGGAAGCAGGTGAGAATATCATCGTAGAAGAATTCCAAAAAGGATACACTTATAGAGACAGTGTCGTAAGACACAGTATGGTAAAAGTAGCAAACTAAACCTAGAGCACTTAGCAAGGTGTTTTCGAGCTTAGTGCGAAGGTTGTCCGAAGGAACTTGGCGAGGTATTTCACGAGCCTAGTGAATCGGACTTCCTTATAAAAACCAAGAAAATGGAGGACAAAATCATGGGAAAAATTATTGGTATTGACTTAGGAACAACAAACAGCTGTGTAGCAGTTATGGAAGGTGGAAAACCTACCGTTATCGCAAATCAGGAAGGTGCAAGAACAACACCATCTATCGTAGCATTTACAAAAACAGGAGAGAGATTAGTCGGTGAACCTGCAAAACGTCAGGCTGTTACAAACGCAGAAAAAACAATCTCTTCCATTAAGAGACATATGGGATCTGATTACAAAGTAGCAATTGATGATAAACAGTATTCTCCACAGCAGATCTCCGCAATGATCCTTCAGAAATTAAAAGCAGATGCAGAGGGATATTTAGGAGAGAAAGTTACAGAAGCGGTTATCACAGTACCAGCATACTTCAATGATGCCCAGCGTCAGGCAACAAAAGATGCCGGTAAGATCGCAGGACTTGATGTAAAACGTATCATCAACGAGCCAACAGCAGCAGCTTTAGCTTATGGTCTTGACAATGAGAAAGAACAGAAGATCATGGTATACGATTTAGGTGGTGGTACATTCGATGTTTCCATTATCGAGATCGGTGACGGAGTTATTGAAGTATTAGCTACAAATGGTGATACACACCTTGGTGGTGATGATTTTGATAACAAGATCACACAGTGGATGATCGATGAATTCAAGAAAGCAGAGGGTGTTGATTTATCTACAGATAAGATGGCACTTCAGAGATTAAAAGAAGCAGCAGAGAAAGCTAAGAAAGAGTTATCTTCTGCTACAACTACAAATATCAACTTACCATTCATCACAGCTACAGCAGAAGGTCCAAAACATTTCGATATGAACCTTACAAGAGCAAAATTTGATGAATTAACACATGACTTAGTTGAGAGAACTGCAATCCCGGTTCAGAACGCTATGAAAGATGCAGGACTTACAAACGCTGATCTTGGTCAGGTATTATTAGTTGGTGGTTCTACACGTATCCCGGCTGTACAGGACAAAGTAAGACAGTTGACAGGCAAAGAGCCAAGCAAATCCTTAAACCCGGATGAGTGTGTGGCAATCGGTGCTTCTATCCAGGGTGGTAAATTAGCAGGAGATGCCGGCGCCGGTGAAATCTTACTTCTTGATGTAACACCATTATCATTATCTATTGAGACAATGGGTGGTATCGCTACAAGACTGATCGAGAGAAATACAACGATTCCTACCAAGAAGAGCCAGATCTTCTCTACAGCAGCAGATAACCAGACAGCCGTTGATATCAACGTTGTACAGGGTGAGAGACAGTTCGCAAGAGATAACAAATCCCTTGGACAGTTCCGTCTGGATGGTATCCCACCAGCACGTCGTGGTGTTCCACAGATTGAGGTTACATTTGATATCGATGCCAACGGTATTGTAAACGTTTCTGCAAAAGATTTAGGAACAGGAAAAGAGCAGCACATTACAATCACATCCGGATCTAACATGTCCGATGATGAGATCGATAAGGCTGTAAAAGAAGCAGCTGAGTTCGAAGCACAGGATAAGAAGAGAAAAGAAGCGATCGATGCAAGAAACGATGCAGATTCCTTCGTATTCCAGACACAGCAGGCATTGGATCAGGTTGGAGCAAACCTTGATGCAAATGATAAAGCTGAAGTAGAAGCTGACTTAAATGCAGTAAAATCTTTCCTGGACGCACATCAGAATGCAGAAGAGATGACAGACGCAGATGTTGCTGAATTAAAAGCAGCTCAGGAGAAACTGACACAGAGTGCACAGAAAGTATTTGCTAAGATGTATGAGCAGACACAGGCAGCACAGGGTGCTCAGGGAGCAGGTCCTGATATGGGAAACATGGGCGGCGCACAGACAAACAATGCCGGCGCAGCAGATGATGATGTTGTAGACGCTGATTTCAAAGAGGTCTAAAATATAATCAGCATGTAAAAAGGGGTTTCCGGTTTTCCGGAAACCCTATATGCGGTAGAAGAGGAAAATATTTGAAGATTTTTGAAAACCGGAAATTGAATCATGCTTTAGACAGATAGCCGGTATGATAAATTTGTACATGATAACAAGGAGTTAAGCGTTATGGCAGAGAAAAGAGATTATTATGAAGTCCTTGGCGTTCCGAAGAATGCGAGTGACGCTGATATAAAAAAGGCATTCCGTACTCTTGCCAAGAAGTACCATCCGGATATGCATCCGGGTGATAAAGAATGTGAAGAAAAGTTCAAGGAAGCACAGGAAGCTTATGCAGTATTGAGTGATGCAGAAAAGCGTAAACAGTATGATCAGTTCGGTCATGCAGCATTCGATGGTACAGGCGGCGGTGCTGGCGGATTTGATTTTTCAGGCATGGATATGGGAGATATCTTTGGAGATATTTTCGGCGACTTCTTCGGTGGCGGTGGCGCCAGAAGAAGAGGCAATGATGGACCGATGAAAGGTGCGAATCTCCGTACCAGTGTAAGGATCACATTTGAAGAGGCTGTTTTCGGATGTGAGAAAGAAATTGAAATGGTTCTGAAGGATGAGTGTGCAACCTGCCATGGTACAGGTGCAAAACCGGGAACAAGCCCGGAAACATGTACCAAGTGCGGCGGCAAAGGAAAAGTTGTGTTTACACAGCAGTCCTTCTTTGGAGCGGTGCAGAATGTCCAGACCTGTCCGGATTGTAATGGTACCGGTAAAGTAGTCAAAGACAAATGTCCGGATTGCCGTGGTACCGGATATATTGCAAGAAAGAGAAAAATCCAGGTAACGATTCCGGCCGGTATTGACAATGGACAGAGTGTCCGTATCCGTGAAAAAGGAGAGCCGGGTGTCAACGGTGGCCCAAGAGGAGATTTGTTAGTAGAAGTAGTTGTATCCAGACATCCAATCTTCCAGCGTCAGGATATGAATATTTATTCCACAGCTCCGGTTACGTTTGCGCAGGCTGCATTGGGCGGCGAGATCCGTATCAATACCGTTGACGGAGATGTGCTTTATGAAGTAAAACCAGGTACACAGACCGACACCAAGATCCGTCTGAAAGGAAAGGGAGTTCCATCCCTGAGAAATAAAGGGGTTCGTGGTGACCAGTATGTAACTTTGGTTGTCCAGACACCGACAGGTCTTAATAATGAGGCGAAAGAGGCATTACGTCATTTTGATGAACTGACAGGTGCGTCCTTAAACCGAAGCAACGCCGGTGGTAACGGCACCCAGGAAAAGGGTAAGAAGAAAAAGGGATTCATGGATAAATTAAAAGAATCCTTTGATGATATCTAAAACAGATTCTAAAGATGAAATGGATCCTTTTAGTAAAATGAATAGATAATAGAAACCCGGTGTAAGATCTTTGCTGAGAGATTACACCGGGTTTGTTATTATGACAATAGAAAATACAATATCTGTTTTGAAAACTCTATTCCGGATACACCAGATGTTTTTCATCAATATGGTAGAGCGTGTTTTCAAGATAGCGGTTGGCAAGATAATTTGCCATACCAAGGTTCATATCCAGATAATTGCCACAGTCTTTTGGACTTGCGCCAGGAACATCGCCTTTAAAATCGCGGATAAACTCAAACATTTCGATCATCAGGCCAACAATGTCCTTTGATTCATAATCACCTGCGAGAAGCAGATAAAATCCGGTGCGGCATCCCATCGGACCAAAATAAATAGTTTTGGAACCGTAAACAGCATGGTTTCTTAAAAATGTTGCTGCAAGGTGTTCGATCGTATGCATCTCGGCGGTATTCATGACAGGCTCATCGTTTGGGGAAGTCATGCGCAGATCAAATGTGGTGATCACTTCTGCTCCGACGGTATCTTTGCGGGATACATAAACGCCGGGTTCTAATTTGATATGGTCTATTGTAAAGCTTGCAATTTTTTCCATAAATAAAATCTCCTTTGTTTTTTCTAAAACAAACTTTAATGTAATTTTGCGGGACAGTCAAGGAAAAAAGCCACAATGTTACATAATAATATAAGAAAAAAATCAGTTCCCTGATAAATCGGAAAGGGAATCTTAACAATTGAGTCCAAAATACTTGTATTTCAATGAAAAATAATGTATATTTATGCAGACAATCAGAAAAAAAGAGGAGCGGATATTTATGATGAAGAAAAAAAGTAAAAAACTGCTGCTTTGGCTTTTCGTTCTGACATTTGTGCTGACAGGAATTGCTGGATGCGGCACAAAGCAGAAGGATGATCAGGAAGCAGCATCCACGGAAACAGCCGGTGCGATCAGCGGTGTGGATGATATCGTTGGAAAAAAGATTGGTGTCCAGCTTGGAACAACCGGTGATATTTATGTTTCCGATTATGAAAATGACGGATCAGGAACAACGGTGGAGCGTTACAACAAAGGCGCAGATGCAGTCCAGGCATTAAAACAGGGAAAGATTGACTGTGTTGTGATCGATGAACAGCCGGCGCTCGCATTTGTGGAGGAGAATCCGGGACTTAAAATTCTCGATGAAGAATTTACGCTGGAAGAATATGCGATCGTTATCGCAAAGGGAAACGATGATCTGCTGGAAAAGGTCAATACGGCATTAGAGGAATTAAGAAGCGAGGGAACGCTTGACCGGATTACAAAAAATTATATTGGAACAGATGCGGAAAAAGGAAATTATCCATACGAACCACAGGATGCGTCCCGTGGGAATGGAACACTGACGATGGGAACAAATGCTGAGTTCCCGCCATATGAGTATTATGAGAATAATGAAATCGTCGGTATAGATGTGGATATCATGCAGGCGATCGCTGATAAGCTCGGTATGGAATTGAAGATTGAAGATATGGCATTTGATTCTATTATTCCGGCTGTGTCTACGGGAAAGATAGATGTGGGCGCTGCCGGATTTACCGTGACAGAAGAACGAAAGAAGAATGTCAACTTTACAGATACATATGCAACTTCCAAGCAGGTGATCATTGTGCGTGATGGGAATGCAGTGACAGCAAAGAGTTCGTTTGGCGAAAAATTTTACCAGAACTTTATTCAGGATAACCGCTATGCATATATGTTAAAAGGTCTTGGCAATACATTGATCATTACAATTTTTGCGGTGATGATCGGTATTGTCTTAGGATTTTTAATTGCCATTGTCAGAACCAGCCATGACAGAAATGGCGGGCTTGGCATTCTGAATGCAGTCTGTAAAGCATATTTGACGATCATCCGCGGCACACCGGTCATGATCCAGTTATTGATTATCTATTATGTTATTTTCCAGAGTATTAACACGGGAAAAATCGTGGTAGCAGTGATCGCATTTGGTTTGAACTCAGCTGCTTATGTGGCAGAGATCGTGCGTTCCGGAATTATGGCAGTGGATATCGGACAGTTTGAAGCCGGACGAAGCCTGGGTCTTAATTACAAGCAGACCATGATGTCGATCATCCTGCCGCAGGCGGTAAAAAATATCCTGCCGGCACTCTGCAATGAGTTTATCAGTCTTTTAAAAGAGACGTCCATCAGTGGCTACATCGGCCTTATGGATCTGACCAAAGGTGGAGATATCATACGAAGTGTAACTTATGAGGCATTTATGCCGCTGATCGCGGTTGCCCTGATTTACCTTATCATGGTAATGGGACTGAGCAAAGTGGTAAACCTGTTAGAAAGGAAGTTAAGAAGCAATGAGCGATAATACAGTCATTCTTGAGGTAAATGATCTGCATAAATCCTATGGAGATCACGAGGTATTAAAAGGTATCTCCACAACCATCAAAAAAGGAGACGTTCTGGCACTGATCGGTCCATCCGGCTGCGGAAAATCAACTTTCCTGCGTTCTCTAAATCTGCTTGAGGTTCCGACAAGTGGTCATGTATTGTTCGAGGGCACAGACATGACAGACGCATCCGTGGATATCAATCATGTCCGTGAAAAAATCGGAATGGTATTTCAGCAGTTTAATCTGTTCCCGAATATGACTATCCGTGAAAATATTATGCTGGCTCCGGTCAAACTCGGAAAAATGACCAAAGAGGAAGCTGCGAAAAAGGCGGAAGACCTCTTAGCACGCATCGGACTCGCCGACAAAGCAGATGCCTACCCGGCGCAGCTTTCCGGTGGACAGAAACAGCGTATTGCCATCGTGCGTTCCCTTGCCATGAACCCGGACATCATTTTATTCGATGAACCGACATCTGCACTCGATCCGGAGATGGTCGGCGAGGTACTTAACGTTATGAAAGAACTTGCGGCAGACGGCATGACCATGGTAGTCGTCACACATGAGATGGGATTTGCCCGCGAGGTTGCAAACCGTGTCATGTTCATCAATGATGGTGTTATCCAGGAGGAGAACACTCCACAGGAGATCTTTTCAAATCCGAAGAGTCCGCGACTGCAGGAATTTTTATCCAAAGTATTGTAATCCAATAGACCGGCTGGGGTATCCCTGCCGGTTGTTTTACTTTTACAGGGCATTAGCGGAGCGTGCATTCTATGATTTGAGCAATATCGTCGGTAGATCTTGCAGCCTGAGCCTGTCTGATCACATCTTCTTTCTCCGTGTCTGTCATTCCGGAAAAACATTTCATCGCATTTTCGTTTCGTCCTAACAGCATTCCAAATCCCGGTGGGATATCGTCTTTTTCGAAGTGCATTGCGTGTTTCCTCCTTTTTTTGGGGTTATGAGTCAAAAGGTGTATGGGGGTAGTGAGTGGTAAATTGCGCAAAGCTGATTCTGGTTTTGTTTCCGTTGTACGAAAATAAGAAAAACCATTCTCAGCTTTGCGCGATTTACCACCCCCGGACCGCTACTGCCACAAACTACTGATCCTCTTTTTCCTAACACCCCACAGTATCCCCACCCCCAAAAGAAAAAATACGTTTATTTTGCCAAATCCCCGATTTTGTGTTATCATACCAGATAGCTATGTGTAAACGGAAATATACTTTATGGCATACAACCTGACAGCAGATATCAGGCTTGTGTCTGAATAGTAACCATGGAGAAGCAGCACAGAAATGGAGAATTTGTATGAAGTGGAATAAATATACAATAGAAACGACAACTGCAGCGGAAGATTACATGAGTGCCATGCTGGCAGATTTAGGGATCGAGGGAGTGGAGATTGAAGACAATATTCCGCTTTCCAAGGAAGACCAGGCGGATATGTTCATCGACTTTCTGCCGGAACTTCCACCGGATGACGGTGTGAGTCACGTCAGCTTTTATTTGGAGGATAATGGAGAGGACTACACGGAATTATTAAAACAGGTCAAAATCGCACTTGAAGATCTCCGCAAGATCGTGGATGTCGGAAGTGGCGTCATCACCTCTGACCAGACGGAAGACCTTGACTGGATCAACAACTGGAAAAAGTTTTTCAACTCATTTTACATTGAGGATATTTTGATCAAACCAACCTGGGAAGAATTAAAAGAGGAAGATAAGGACAAATTCTTAATTGAGATCGATCCTGGTGTTTCTTTTGGAACCGGAAAACATGAAACAACGCAGCTGTGTATCCGCCAGCTTTTAAAATATATCCGTGGTAATGCGGAATATACACCGGAGAATAAAACACCGAAAGTATTAGATGTCGGCTGCGGAAGTGGAATTCTTTCCATCGTGGCATTAAAACTTGGTGCATCCGAGGTGGTTGGAACTGACCTTGACCCGGATTGCATGACTTCGACACATGAGAATTTTGAGGTTAACCATTTAGACAGCAGACTTGGAACATTTTATGTCGGCAACCTGATCGACGACGTAGAACTGCAGGAGAAAGTCGGTACAGAGGAGTATGATATTGTTGTTGCAAATATTCTTGCAGATGTCATTATTCCAATGGCTCCGGTTATTCCGGCGCGCCTGAAAAAGGGCGGTTACTTTATCACTTCAGGTATCATTGATTTCAAGGAAGATCAGGTGAAAGAAGCGATTGAAAAAGCAGGTCTTACCGTGGTTGAGATCAATCATCAGGGTGAGTGGGTCAATATCACCGCACAGAAGAGATAAGCAGCGTAATCAGCAGCAACGAACAGAAAGGCATTAGAAAAATGTATCAGTTTTTTGTGGAGAGCGGACAGATCGGGAAAGATTCTGTGATGATCGAGGGCAGTGATGTCAATCATATCAAAAATGTACTGCGGATGAAAACCGGAGAGGAAATCCTGATTAGTACCGGAGAGACAATGGAATATACGTGCTACATCGAAGAATTTTTAGAAGATGAAGTTACTGCGCATATCATGTATGCACAGGAAGCAGGATATGAACTTTCTTCTAAAATCTATCTGTTTCAGGGACTTCCAAAGTCAGACAAAATGGAATGGATTATTCAAAAGGCAGTAGAGCTGGGTGTGCATCAGGTGATACCGGTGGCAACTAAGCGAGCAGTTGTGCGTCTGGAGGGAAAAAAAGAGGTAAATAAGCAGCGTAGATGGCAGGCAATTTCGGAAAGTGCGGCAAAGCAGTCCAAACGTATGTATGTGCCGGAAGTCAGTCATGTGATGAGTTTTAAAGAAGCCCTTGCTTATGCAAACAATCTGGATGTGATTCTTTTACCTTATGAGCGTGCAAAAGGGATGCAGGAGACAAAAGCAATCATAAACAGTATAAAACCAGGTCAGTCGATTGGAATTTTCATAGGACCGGAAGGTGGTTTCGATGAAAAAGAAGTTGAACAGTCAATGGATGAGGGAGATCGGAAGAGCGTCGTGTAGGGAAAGAGTGTAGA
>OOCR01001796.1_pt1 | contig 10184 bp, 7 predicted proteins | sample 1671491 | NCBI WGS metagenome assembly OOCR01 (sample SAMN06348162, study PRJEB24527) | human gut metagenome | biome: human gut; feature: ankylosing spondylitis patient; material: feces | host: Homo sapiens | place: China | collected 2015-10
GCATACGAGATGTAGCCGTGACTGGAGTTCAGACGTGTGCTCTTCCGATCTTGTAAATGCACTAATGGATTTGTTTTATGAACTGCCACACTACAACAGCAAAATCAGAATGGAGATTAACTATGGCAAACAACCGATTAACAAGAAAACAGCGTGCAGCTGTAGTCAGACGACAAAAAATTACACTTGCCGCAGGCATTGCGGTTTTTATTTTAGTAATTATATTCGTACTCGCATTTAAGGGCTGTAACAGTAAGAAAAGGAATAACGACAAGACAGCCGGAACTACTACCGAGACTACTACTGATGACAATAAAACAGCAGCAGAAAACAACAGCGAAAACAGAAAATCTGAGGAATTTCAGGATGTTTCCACATCATCAGATAACAGCTCTGATTATTCAGGAAGCCAGTATGCTGATTCGCAGTCTGTTTCATCCAAAGGATTTTCAATCCAGACTATCAATGGAATAACATATGTTGATGGGGTGCTTATCGCCAATAAAACTTACTCTCTTCCAAGTGATTTTATTCCTCAGGACCCTGAGGTTCCTGTAACAAGCCAGCGAAGCACAACAAGTCTTGACAGAACACTTATGAGTGCATGGCGTACGATGCAGGCTGATGCTTCTTCACAGGGACTTAATATCTATATTGCAAGTGCTTACCGTTCATACAGTTATCAGGTAAATCTATATAATTCCTATGTAGCAAGAGATGGAAAAGCTGCCGCAGATACTTATTCATCAAGACCCGGTAACTCAGAACATCAGACAGGGCTCTGTTTTGACCTTAATTCTATAGATGACAGCTTCGGCGATACCGCAGAGGGCAGATGGGTCAATGACAACTGTTATAAATACGGCTTCTGCATACGTTTTCCTAAGGGTAAGGACGCATACACAGGATATCAGTATGAATCATGGCATTTAAGATATGTCGGTAAAGACCTCGCTGAAAAGCTTTACAACAATGGTGCTTGGATTTCACTTGAAGAATATTTTGGAATCACTAGCGAATATCCGGATTAAGCAAAAATTTGAATATTGAGAAGTATATGAATAAAAAAGCCCCGCCGCAGCGGGGTTTTTTTATAGGAATTTATCAAGTTCAGTCTCAACACGCTTATTGATTTTAACCTTAGGATTTTCCATAATCGTTCCTCTTGCGACAACCATTTTTACATGGCGTAATGCTCTGAGGTCATCGAGTGGGTTTTCCTCGGTTACAATCATATCTGCACATTTATCTTTTTCGAGCGTACCGGTAATATCACCGATTCCCGCCATTTCGGCAGCTCTTGCGGTTGCCGTATACAGTGCAAACGCATTGGAAACGCCCGTATATTTGTGGAAATAATACAATTCTCTCCAGAAATCATACTGTGTAATCCACGGACATCCGACATCATTGCCAAGAACGACAGGTATATCATTTTCAAGTGCCGCTTTCGCACATGCAATTATTCCCTCAAACACAACATTTCCGTTAAACTGTTCAACTTCAGTTGCGTTGGTAATCGAACGATCAAACAATGCATACGGAAGTGCAGGCGAAATTGTTGTGCAAAGAAATGCTTTTCTTTCCTTGAATAACTTAATTGTATCATCATCAATTTTTGCACCGTGTTCAATTGAGTCAACACCATTTTCAAGAGCAACACGCACCCCCTGCGGAGATTCGACATGTGCAGCAACTAAATAGCCATTTTCATGTGCCTTGTCACAGACTACCTTTACCATTTCCGGAGACATTTTCAGTTCACCCGGAACACCTTTTTCTTTTGCGTCCATTACGCCGCCAGTAATCATAAGCTTTATCAAATCAACCTTTTCTTTTTCCGATTGCTCCAGATGTTTTAAGGCTGTATCTATACTGTCCGCCGCAACAGCAACAGAGCCAGCCATATGTCCGCCAGGCACGGAAATCCCTTCATTAGCGGCAAGTATTCTAGGTCCCATCTTTGTTCCTGCATTAATCTCATCTCTTAATTTTGTATCAAAACTTCCAAGTCCGCCAACCGTTCTTATTGTTGTCACACCGCTCATAAGCTCTGTTTTTGCAAATCCGGCAACCATACCGTATGCAATTGAACGCATAAGTGCATTTCCCATAAGTATTTTTACAAGTTTCTCATTATCACGCTGTTTTTTCTGCGGCTTGCCATTACCTGCAAGGTGAACATGCATATTTATAAGACCGGGCATAATATATCTGCCTTTTAAATCAACTTTTTCATATCCATTCAAATCCGTGCCTGCATTGACAATATCCTCAATTTTATCATTGTCCGTAAGTATGACGAAGCCCTCTTTTACCTGCATATCTTTGGTTCCGTCAAGTATTTTTCCGTTAATATAAGCATATTTCATATTTTTATACCCCGTGTTTTTGAAATGTTTATTTAATACCAATTAATCAAAATCTTACGCACTGATTGACTTTCCTGTGTAAAGCTGATAATATCTGCCTTTTTCTTCCATAAGCTGGTCATGTGTACCACGCTCAATAATTCTTCCCTGTTCCATAACCATAATACAGTCTGCATTCCGTACCGTAGAAAGACGATGAGCGATAACAAATGAAGTTCTTCCTGTCATAAGTGCATCCATACCACGCTGTACAAGTTTTTCTGTACGTGTATCAATAGAAGAAGTCGCCTCATCAAGAATAAGAACAGGAGGATCTGCAACTGCCGCCCTCGCTATTGCAAGAAGCTGACGCTGTCCCTGACTAAGGTTCGCACCACCGCCGGTAAGCACTGTGTTATAACCATCAGGAAGTCTTTTTATAAATCCATCAGCATTAGCAAGCTTTGCGGCAGCTATACATTCTTCATCAGCTGCATTGAGTCTTCCATATCTGATATTGTCCATAATCGTGCCTGTAAAAAGGTTGGTATCCTGTAAAACAATGCCCAGGCTTCGGCGTAAATCGTCTTTTTTAATATGATTAATATTAATTCCATCATAACGGATTTTACCATCCTGTATATCATAAAACCTGTTAATAAGGTTGGTAATTGTTGTCTTTCCGGCACCGGTAGAACCTACAAACGCAAGCTTCTGACCAGGTTTTGCGAACATTTTTATATCGTGAAGCACGATTTTGTCAGGATTATATCCAAAATCAACTCCATCAAATGTAACATCACCCTGAAGTCTTGTATACATTTCATCTTTGTTTGCAGCATTTGGTTTTTTCCATGCCCACATCTCTGTCAGTTCTTCAGTTTCATGGATTTCACCATTTGAATCATAACATATATTTACAAGTTCAACATCACCTTCATCTGTCTCTGGTACTTCATCACAAAGGTCAAATACCCTGCCGGCACCTGCCATAGCCATTACAATGCTGCTTATCTGCTGGCTTATCTGTGTTACAGGCTGTGTGAAACTCTTGTTTAATGAAAGAAATGCTACAAGTGTACCAATTGTAAGTCCTGAAAAGCCGCTTAATGCAAGCACACCACCTACAAGTGCACACAAAACATAACTTATATTTCCTATATTTTCATTGATAGGCATTGTAATATTTGCAATTTTATTAGCATTGTTGGCACTTTCTCTTAACTTGTTATTAATCTGCTTAAACTGTTCAAGACTTTCCTGCTCATGACAGAATACCTTAACAACCTTCTGTCCTTCCATCATTTCCTCAATATAAGCATTTACCTTACCGATATCTTTCTGCTGTTCAACGAAATATCTACCGGATGCAGCGGAAAGCTTTGATGTCACAAAAAGCATAATTGCAACCATAATAACAGATACAATTGTAAGTGGTATATCAAGAACTATCATACTTACAAATGTTGATACAAGTGTTATAAGTGAATTAAGAACCTGTGGAATACTCTGGCTTATAAGCTGTCTTAATGTATCAATATCATTTGTATATACCGACATTATATCTCCATGTGCATGTGTATCAAAATATCTGATTGGAAGTGATTCCATGTTAGTAAACATCTCTGTACGGAGCTTTTTCATAGTACCCTGACCGACATTTACCATAATTCTGTTATATCCGTAGGAACATAAAACACCCACTACAAATATTGCTACAAGTTTTAAAAGAGCCTGTGCAAGCGGTGAATAATCAGGAACTGCCATCTGGGTAAGAGGCACAATGTAATTATCAATAAGTTTCTGTATAAATAAAGTTCCACATAATGTCGTAAGTGCCGAAACCAATATGCAAACGACCACCATGAAACATGCCAATTTATAATTTTTTACTATATAAGAAAGAAGTCTTTTTAATAATAAAAGCGGATTCTTCTCTTTGTTCTCATTTTTATTTTTCATGTCTTCCTCCTATTCTCACTATTCTGCCGATTCGTCGAAATCGCCGCCGCCCTGCATCTGAACTTCACAGATTTCGCGGTAAACTTTGTTATTTTCCATAAGATTCTCATGTGTATCAAAGCCACTGACTTTTCCATCTTCAAGAACAATAATTCTGTCGGCATCCTGAATACTTGAAATTCTCTGCGAAACTATAATCTTTGTTGTTCCCGGAATTTTCTGGGCAAATGCCTGTTTGATTTTTGCGTCTGTTGCAGTATCTACAGCACTTGTCGAATCATCAAGAATAAGAACCTTTGGTTTTTTAAGCAATGCTCTCGCAATACAGAGTCTCTGTCTCTGACCACCTGAAACATTAGTACCGCCCTGTTCTATCCATGTATCATACTTCTTAGGCATTCTCTCGATAAATTCATCAGCACATGCCTGTTTACATGCCTCAACACAATCTTCATATGAAGCATTGTCATCACCCCATCTGAGATTGTCAAGTATTGTTCCTGAAAACAGGACATTTTTCTGTAATACTACAGCCACCTGATTACGGAGTGCATCCATATCATAAGTTCTTACATCTTTTCCGCCAACACATACAGAACCTTCAGTAACATCATAAAGACGGCTTATAAGGCTCACAAAACTTGATTTTCCGCATCCTGTACCACCAATAATACCAATTGTCTCACCTGCATTAATATGAATATCAATATCATGTAAAGTATCCTCTGTACTGTTTTTTCTGTATGAAAAATTAACATGATTAAAATCGATTCTTCCGTCTTCCACTTCTTCATAAGGTTTTTCCGGATTGGCAAGGTCCGCTTTTTCATTAAGAACTTCTGAAATACGCCTTGCACTTGCCGCACTCATTGAAACCATTACAAATATCATTGAAAGTATCATAAGTGCCATAAGCATGCTCATTACGTAACTGAACATTGATGTAAGATTACCAGTTGTAATTGAACCCGACACAATAAAATGTGAAGCAAACCATGACAATGCAACAATACATCCATATACAACAAGCATCATAGTCGGATTGTTAAATGCAAGAAATGACTCGGCTTTAACAAATGTTTTATAAAGATTATCTGCCGCTTTATTAAACTTTTTATTTTCATGCTCCTCACGTACAAATGCCTTAACAACACGGATTCCTGAAATATTCTCCTGAACGCTCGCATTGAGTTCATCATATTTTTCAAAACCTGATGTAAAAACCGGTGTTACTTTATATATAATAAAGAAAAGTACAAATCCTAAAAATATAAGTGCAACAAGAAATATAATACTTAATCTCGGACTTATTATTACACACATTGTAATACTGCAAATCATCATGAGAGGTGCTCTCACAGCAATCCTTATTATCATCTGATAAGCATTCTGTACATTAGTTACATCAGTTGTCATACGTGTTACAAGACCTGCTGTACTGAATTTATCAATATTAGAAAATGAAAATGTCTGTATATTTTCATACATTTTCTCTCTCAGATTACACGCAAATCCTGTTGATGCTGCCGCCGCATACCTTCCTGCCTGTATACCACAAAAAAGGCTCAAAAATGCTATAATAAGCATTATTCCACCATAAATACCAACCTTTCTCATATCTCCGGCCTGTATTCCTTTATCAATTATTGAGGCTGTTATAAATGGAATAAGAATTTCCAAAAAAACTTCAACTGCAGTAAATATTGGCGTTATAATTGATTCTTTTTTATATTTGCCAATACATTTTGCTAATGTTTTTATCATATTTTTATCATTCTCCCTTCGATTAAATTCACCTTATCAGTCTACAGTCAGCATGACTTAATACTGTCATATACTCTCTGCAAAAGATTTCTAAGCTGTCCTTTTTCATCATCATTAAGTGCCTTTAAAAGTTCCCTCTCATTTTCATCCATTGAAGCTCTTGCGTCTTGCATATCTCCTCACCTTTTGCCGTGAGCTTTACATGTTTGATTCTTTTATCATTTGAATCATAAAACCCCTCTATCATCCCATTTTTTTCCAGACGTGCAGCAATTCCTGCCATCGTTGCCTGTTTAACTTCAAAATGCTTTTCAAGTTCTTTTAGCGTTATCGTCTCATCGGCTGCCTCGCTGATAGTTGCGAGGACCTTAATCTGCGAAAGGGTGACATCATTGCACATCAACGTATTATTAGCCTTTCTTCCAAGTGCATCGTTAAGTCTCTTTATAAGTTCACCGCAATGCAATGTTTCTCCAAACATATGCTCATTCCTTTTCATAAAATTTGATAAATAGTTTCTTTTAGATTTTCTAATATATTACAAAAATAACAGCACGCTGTCAATAGCGTGCTGTTATTTTGCGTTTTTATTACCTGTTTTTACAAACAGTTTTTATTTTGCTCTTTTTCTGTCGTATACGGCTACTCCTGCAATTCCTGCCAATGCAGCAGCAAGAATTATCATATACATGAACATACCTAAACTGTCACCTGTTGAAACTGATGAATCCGGTGTTACAGTTGAGTCCGGTGTCTCTGTTGTACCTGGTGTCTCATCATTTCCTGGATTTTCAGGTATTGACGGTGTTATATCGCTTCCTGAATCCTTTACTGCGTATACAACAGCATATGGACTGAATGACTCTGCCTCGAATGAGAAACCATTCTCATCTGCTGTAACTGCTACACTTTCAAGAACTCCGTTGTTATTCATATGGAATACATACAAATTGTAATCTGCTGCATTGATTCCTTTCTTGTATGACATAGTAATCTTAATCTTACCGCTTGAAAGCTTAACAACTTTTCCGTCTGTTGTTTTGAGTGAAATATCATAATAATCCGCATTCTTTGAATCGAATCCCTTGATATTCTTTTCAGCAATAGCCGCATCAATCTTTTCAGATGTTGAAGCTGCTATTTTTTCAACATTTAACTTAATTTCACTTACTGTAAGGTCTTTGCCTTCTTCATCTTTAACCTTTACGTCACCTACTGATGCAATATCCTTGAAATCAGCAGCATCTTCATTTCTATCAATGTCAACTTTGATGTCTGTCTTACCCGGATCATCAGGTTCAACAACAGGCTGCTTTTTAACAAGACCATTAATTGCATCTGTTATTGCCTTTGCCATTGCATCTACCTTTGCCTGTTCTTCTGATGTAAGTGTTCTGTCTACTGCTTCGATTGCCTTTGTTACTGCTGAGAAATCCTCATAATCATCTTTGTTGAGGGCTTCTGCTGCCTTAACAGCCTCATCTACTGATGTGTAGTCTGCTGCAACCGGTTCCGGCTTAACATCTCCTGATTTATAGTATGCAGGTGTCCAACCCTCAAAGTAATCTTCAAGTTTTACTGCTGATGCTTCTTCATCAGTCATCTTATTAACGCCTGCAGCTCTGCTTGAAGTGCTTACCTTTGTTCCGTCTGCAAGATGTGTATTATATTCATAATACTTAGCCTTTGCAGGTGTTACATTACTCATTGAAGTAAATCCTGCAGGAGCGATAGTATTAGCATCTTCAACTTCTGTATTTAAGAATACAACCTTTGAATCTGCTCTCCATGGTCTTGCAAAATATGTCTTTGTTATACCGTTGTTAATTCCCGGATAAGAAGTCTTTACAACTTTACAGTTGTTGAAAAGATAACCTAACTGTGAAAGTGCCTTTGACGCAACAATGATACTTCCTGAAGCTGCTTTGTCACCGTATCCATACATGCTTAATGTACAGCCGTCGAATACCGCACTACCATCACCGCAGATATAATCTGTTGTACCTTCGATGACACAATTCTTAAAATATGTATGCTCTGTATTATTTCCTGTAAACATTGTATCCTGTGAACTTAAGAACTGGCAGTCCTTGAATTCGCTCTGGTCTGCTTCAATGAAAATAACACAAGCTCTTTCCTTATTTTTATAAAGTTTGATATCGGCATCTGTTGCTTTAGAACGGTCAACCTTAGAGTTATCTCCACCTTTGCCTACGCCATCCTCAACTTCTTCTATTGTCATATATCTGTTAAATGAACTTTCATATATAACACCTTCTGAACGGAAAGCTGTAGCTGTAGGAAGTACATTAACTGTTGCTCCCCAGTGGCCTGTTCCCATTCCAATTGCAACGCCTTTTTCATACTTATCAACAGCTCTTGCTTCACTGTAATAACCATTCATATCTGCACTGTAATAAGTATAACCCGAACCGTAATACCATGTTATTGTTGAGCCTACTTCACTTGAAATAGTAACATAAGGAGTATCAACCATAACCTGCTCTCTGTATAAAGCATCTGTAAGAGTAATTGTTACTCTCTCTGTTGTTCTTGTCATTCTGCCTATATACTTAACTGCATCTGTTATAGTCTCAAACTGCTGGCCCTTACCCACTTTTACCTCAGCCTGATATTCAACAGGTGATGTATCTGCTTCTGTTTCAAGATAAACATCATTCAAAACATCTGCACTGCCGACACTTACATGGTCATATGCGGTATACTTTTCAGATACAACTGATGTATCATACTCGCCTGCTCTTAACTGTGCTTTGTATCCGTCACCTGTTACATCGAATGAATAAGAATAGCTACTGTCTGATTTGTTTGTAAATGTAATCTTTGTAACATCTGAAGCTTTGTCATCTGATGTTACGAACTTACCTGAAACATTAACCTTTGCTCTCTGTGTTGCAGCGATTTGTACATCTGTATAATCTCCTGCTGCCTTGTTTAACTTTTCTGTAACTTCATAATCGTCAACGCCGCCTAATACTACTGAATAATTTGAGCTCGAATTAATACTTACATTTGAAAAACTGTAAGAACCATCTGTCTCTGCTTTTACATCAACAGCAATCGTTGAAAGCTTTGAATTATCAGGTACAAATTTAACTGAAACTGTTCCTTTTACAGCATCTGCCGGAATTCCCATAATACTTCCTGAAACTGTTGCAACTGCATCGGCAACTGCTTCAAAGTCTTTAACAGCCGTAGCATTTTCACCTGTAAGTTCGAGAATATTGCCGTTATCGGTATCATTAATCTTAAATCCTACAGCACTTATTGATACTTCGTACTTGGCACTGCCGTTTACTCTCTTTAATACAACGGAATACTTGCCGTTGCTGTCAACCTGTGCAGTAACCGTCTTTGCAGAGCTGTCTGTAAGACTGTCAAACTTAATCTCTGTAATTCCATTTTCTGCTGCATTTGCCACTGTACCTGTAACTGTGACATTTATAATAGGATTATATTCTGTCAAAGCCATTGTTCTGATCTTAACATCTCCGCCTGATATAACAGGAAGATACTTCTGCCCTTCTTTTTCAACAATATAACCCGTAATATCATCCACTGTTACAGACTGTGTTGTTGTCTTCATCTGAACAGAATATCCGCTGTCAGCACTGCCGATATATACAGGTCTGTCAGTTGCAGCATTTGAACATAACTGCTCATATTTTACTTTTGTTGTGTCATCTTTTACCGGGAGATATAATACGCTTCCCTGTCTGAAACGAAGTTTGTCACTATCATATGTAACGCCACTGTTTCCCACATCCTGTGACACATACAAAATGCCGCCGGACTCTCCAGCTGTTCCATCAAGAATTTCCCCTGCTACAGGTGCTTTCTTACTTGAATTCGCTGAAAACGAATACGTAATTTTTCGTGTCTGTGTATCTGCTGCAAATGCCGTAACACCCAATCCTACAGGCATCCCCGATACAATCAAAGTAACCGCAGAAACTGCCGCAAATACCTTTCTAAATAATTTGTTAAATCGCATAAAACCCTCCGAACATTTTACTAAATTATATTTTTTACCACACACTTCCTTTCATTATCACGCTTACCATTAATAAAACACGCCGTGAACTA
>OOCR01001799.1_pt1 | contig 10166 bp, 10 predicted proteins | sample 1671491 | NCBI WGS metagenome assembly OOCR01 (sample SAMN06348162, study PRJEB24527) | human gut metagenome | biome: human gut; feature: ankylosing spondylitis patient; material: feces | host: Homo sapiens | place: China | collected 2015-10
TAAAATGATCTTAAAAATGTATCTTTGCCCAAATAAATAATAGAACTGTGACTAACACTAATTAAAAAGATATATGAGCAAGCAACTCTTACTTGGCGATGAAGCCATTGCACAATCTGCATTGGATGCTGGGCTTTCAGGCGTTTATGCCTATCCGGGCACCCCTTCAACTGAGATAACGGAATATATCCAATCATCCCCCGTCACGAGTGAACGGAACATACACAGCCGTTGGGCTGCCAACGAAAAGACAGCAATGGAGGCTGCCTTGGGAATGTCATTCGTAGGTAAGCGGGCACTGGTTTGCATGAAACATGTAGGCATGAATGTAGCAGCCGACTGTTTTATCAATTCAGCAATCACCGGTGTAAAAGGCGGACTTATCGTTGTTGCAGCTGATGATCCCAGCATGCACTCCTCTCAAAACGAGCAAGACAGTCGTTTTTATGGTGATTTTTCATTGATTCCGATGTATGAGCCGAGCAATCAGCAAGAAGCTTATGACATGGTTTACAACGGATTCGAATTTTCCGAAAAGATCGGCGAACCATTATTGATGCGTATGGTTACCCGCCTGGCGCATTCCCGTTCCGGAGTAGAACGCAAGGAACAGAAACCACAAAATGAAATATCATTCAGCAACGACCCGCGTCAATTCATCCTGTTGCCTGGAAATGCCCGCAAACGCTATAAAGTATTACTTTCACGTCAAGATGAGTTCATAAAGGCCTCCGAAGAATCACCGTACAACAAATATACAGATGGGCCTAACAAGAAACTAGGAATCATCGCATGTGGTATCGCTTACAATTACCTGATGGAAAACTACCCCGAAGGCTGTGAATATCCGGTACTCAAAATCGGACAATATCCACTGCCGAAAAAACAACTCCATCAGTTGGTAGAATCTTGCGATGAGATTCTTGTTTTGGAAGACGGTCAACCTTTTGTAGAAAAACAACTGAAAGGTTATCTGGGTATTGGTATAAAGGTAAAAGGGCGTTTAGACGGCACTTTGTCGCAAGACGGAGAACTGAATCCTGACTCGGTAGCCCGTGCGGTAAGCAAAGAGAACAAGTCCGAATTTGGCATTCCGTCTGTGGTAGAGATGCGTCCGCCCGCACTTTGTGAAGGTTGCGGCCATCGCGATATGTATACCACATTGACTGAAGTGCTCAGAGAGGAATATCCCGCACATAAAGTATTCAGTGACATCGGCTGTTATACACTGGGAGCAAATGCGCCATTCAATGCTATCAACTCATGCGTAGATATGGGTGCTTCTATCACTATGGCAAAAGGTGTAGCCGACGGAGGCCTGTTTCCGGCCGTAGCCGTCATCGGTGACTCCACATTCACTCATTCGGGAATGACGGGATTATTAGACTGCGTAAATGAAAACGCCAATGTGACAATTGTAATATCCGACAACGAGACTACCGCTATGACAGGCGGGCAAGATTCTGCAGGAACCGGACGTATCGAAGCAATCTGTGCAGGTCTCGGTGTAGAGCCCGCCCATATCAGAGTGGTTGTTCCTTTGAAGAAGAATTACGAAGAGATGAAACAGATCATACGCGAAGAAATCGAATATTGTGGCGTATCTGTCATTATTCCACGCAGAGAGTGTATCCAGACATTAGCACGTAAAAAAAGAAGCAAGTAAACCATGAAAAAAGATATTATATTATCAGGAGTAGGCGGACAGGGTATTTTGTCCATTGCTACCGTAATCGGTAAAGCCGCTTTAAAGGAAGGACTTTATATGAAACAAGCAGAAGTGCACGGAATGAGCCAGCGCGGAGGAGACGTTCAATCCAACCTCCGCATCAGCGATCAGCCGATTGCTTCCGATTTGATTCCTTCCGGCAAATGTGATCTTATTATCTCACTGGAACCTATGGAAGGCCTTCGATATCTTCCTTACCTTAGCCCTGAAGGGTGGCTGGTAACGAATGAAACTCCTTTTGTCAATATTCCCAACTATCCGGAAACGGACAAAGTAATGGCAGAAATCAACAAACTACCTCATAAGATAGTATTGAATGTAGATAAAGTAGCCAAAGAAGCCGGTTCCGCACGAGTAGCCAATATCGTCCTGTTGGGAGCAACAATTCCATTTCTTGGCATTGACTACGCAAAAGTGCAGGACAGCATTCACGAGATTTTCCAACGTAAAGGGGAAGCAATTGTAGAAATGAATCTTAAAGCATTGGCTGCCGGCAAGGAAATTGCGGAAAAGCTTATGTAATAATAGAGACTGCCATGAGTACACAATACTGGGAAGAAGAAATAGAAACCATGAGTCGGGAGAAGTTGCAGGAATTGCAGCTTCAACGCTTGAAGAAAACAATCAGTATCGCTGCAAACGCTCCATACTATAAGGAGGTTTTCAGTAAACATGGTATTACCTCAGACAGCATACAATCGCTGGATGATATCCGTAAAGTACCGTTCACGACCAAAGCCGATATGCGTGCCCACTACCCTTTCGGACTGGTGGCGGGAGATATGAGGAATGATGGTGTGCGTATTCACTCTTCCAGTGGTACTACCGGAAATCCGACAGTTATCGTTCACTCACAACACGACCTTGATTCTTGGGCTAATCTGGTAGCCCGTTGCCTATATACGGTAGGAATCCGTAAAACAGATGTTTTTCAAAATAGTTCAGGATATGGAATGTTTACAGGAGGACTAGGGTTCCAATATGGCGCCGAACGTCTGGGTTGTCTTACCGTTCCTGCCGCAGCCGGTAACAGCAAGCGGCAGATTAAATTCATCAATGACTTTAAGACAACCGCTCTGCATGCCATACCAAGCTATGCCATTCGTCTTGCAGAGGTCTTTCAGGAAGAAGGACTAGACCCAAGAGGCACCACACTGAAAACTTTGGTAATCGGTGCAGAGCCCCATACAGATGAACAACGTCGGAAAATAGAGCGGATGTTGGGTGTGAAAGCATACAACAGCTTCGGTATGACAGAAATGAACGGTCCCGGTGTTGCTTTCGAATGTCAGGAACAAAACGGAATGCACTTCTGGGAAGACTGTTATCTGGTAGAAATTATCGATCCGGAAACAGGAGAACCCGTTCAGGAAGGAGAAATCGGAGAATTAGTACTTACGACTCTCGACCGGGAGATGATGCCGTTAATCCGCTATCGCACCCGTGACTTAACCCGTATTCTTCCGGGAAAATGCCCCTGCGGCCGCACGCACATCCGTATTGATCGTATCAAGGGACGCAGTGATGATATGTTCATTATCAAGGGAGTAAATATCTTCCCGATGCAAGTAGAAAAGATACTCGTACAATTTCCCGAATTAGGCAGCAATTACCTGATTACACTGGAAACAGTCAACAACCAAGACGAGATGATCGTCGAAGTAGAATTAAGCGACCTTTCCACTGACAATTATATTGAACTGGAGAAGATCCGCAAGGATATAACCCGCCAATTAAAGGATGAAATATTGGTGACTCCCAAAGTTAAACTGGTAAAAAAAGGCTCTCTCCCGCAAAGCGAAGGAAAAGCCGTCCGAGTAAAAGACTTAAGAGACAACAAGTAACAATTCAAATTTCCATGTGCTAATATACCAACCGCTGTTCACCATGCGGAATGGAATATTAGCACATTATTTAATTAATATCATACAGCATGCAATTACTTAAAAAAAGAATTCTGCAAGACGGAAAGTGCTACGAAGGAGGTATCCTGAAAGTAGACGGTTTTATTAATCATCAAATGGACCCTGTCCTGATGAAATCAATCGGAGTTGAGTTTGTCCGCCGTTTTGCAGCCACAAACGTAAATAAGATTATGACAATCGAAGCCAGCGGCATCGCCCCTGCTATCATGACAGGCTACCTGATGGATTTACCAGTTGTATTTGCAAAGAAGAAGTCTCCTAAAACCATCCAGAATGCACTAAGCACCACTGTGCACTCATTCACTAAAGATCGTGATTATGAAGTCGTTATCAGTGCCGATTTCCTCACTCCAAATGACAATGTTCTTTTCGTGGATGACTTCCTCGCGTATGGCAATGCCGCATTAGGCATTATCGACCTCATCAAGCAATCCGGAGCAAACTTGGTAGGAATGGGATTCATTATTGAAAAAGCCTTCCAAAATGGGCGTAAAAAACTTGAGGAGCAAAGCGTCAGAGTAGAAAGCCTGGCTATCATTGAAGACTTATCCAATTGCTGCATTAAAATCAAAGACGAGTAGATTAATTGGCGAGTAGATTAATTAGGATTGAAATACTGCCCTTTATCTTTCGTTCTTTTCCCATATTGCACCGCATGCTGCGGACAAACATGATAACATGCCAGGCATGAGGTGCAATCCATCCCCCAAACAGGCTTTCTGCCCATCATCATAATATTCCCTACCGGACAACTCTTCTCACAACGCTTACATCCAATACAAGCATCCGTAGTATAAAAATTCCCGGGAGACATCTGAAAGCGATTAAATAAAGGATTGATAATCCTCGTCTTAATAAAAGGAATACTCCCTTCATGACAAAGAAACAACTCCTCTCTCCTACTTATTGAAGCATTTATTTGATTGAGAGTCGGAATAGCATCTGCCAGTTTTTTCTCCTCCAATTCTTTCTTATCTACGTCAAAACCGGGAAGCAATACATAATTATTGGGCATAGTCACAGAAAAGCCTGCATGACACTTCCAGCCTTTATGACTCAAAGCCTTCTCCAGCACCTGCTGCGTAAGCCCGGTATCATCCCCACAGGAACAAACAAAAAACAAATATTGTCTTTTATACCCCTTTAAAGAGAGTTGCCGAATAAAATTAAGTACGATTTCAGGAGGAGCCCACGAATAGATAGGAAATACAAAACCGATCTTTTCACCTGCCTGCAAACTAAACTCCAATGCTTCATTCTTTAGCGCATCGGGAATAAAAACCAACTCTTCTTTTTGCTCTTTGGAAAGCTGATTTGCAATCCACTTAGAATTACCTGTACCGGAGAAATAAAATATCATAGAAAAGTATATAAAAAAAGCCGCATCGACGATGTGATGAAACTCTGATAGAACAAGATTTGAGCGCTCGCCCTCTTTGTAATCCACCGGCTTAAAGCTGTCCCGAAGGATGTGGCCCGCCATTGAAGAACGAAGCTTTCTCGGTGCATCAGATTAATTTGAAGAGTTTCCCGATCCAGTCGATACGGCTAATATTTTTGTATCACAAATGTAATAAGAATCTATGAGACTAACAAGAAAAAAAAGGAATTTGTTTACCTACTAACATTTTTTTCACTCCCTTTTATCCGCCTAACAAAAGAAAAGTGCCAGTTACTAGCTTAGTAACTGACACTTTGTAACTCGTAAACTATTGATGCTTAAGCAGCTTTTGCTTTTGCAACTACAGCTTTGAAAGCTTCCGGGTGATTCATAGCTAAATCAGCCAAAACCTTACGATTTATTTCAATACCGGCTTTGTGCAGACCGCCCATCAATTTAGAATAAGACATTCCTTCAAGACGTGCAGCAGCGTTGATACGTTGTATCCAAAGAGCGCGGAAGTTTCTTTTCTTATTTCTACGGTCACGGAACGCGTAAGTCAAACCCTTTTCCCAAGTGTTTTTAGCTACGGTCCATACATTCTTTCTTGCACCAAAGTAACCTCTGGTTAATTTCAAAATTTTCTTTCTTCTTGCTTTTGAAGCAACATGATTTACTGATCTTGGCATAGTTTTACTTTTTTTGAATGTTAGCGCCGCTACTTCACGCAGCGAACTTCAGGCTAATGCATTCGGTTAATACTTTAATAATACTTTTACGCTTTTGATTACTTCATTGCTAAGAGTTCCTTAACCTGGCTTACATTTGTTGTATCAACAGTTGTAGAGTAGCACAGATTTCTTTTTCTCTTCTTAGTTTTCTTAGTCAAAATGTGACTGTGAAAAGCGTGCTTTCTTTTGATTTTACCTGTTCCGGTAAGGGTAAACCTTTTTTTAGAACCGGAGTTAGTCTTCATCTTTGGCATCTTACTTGTTTTTAAATTATTAAATATATAATGGCAACGCACTATACCTGCGCGTTACGCATCCTTTCTTATTCTTCACCCATTTCCGGCTTCTCTGCTTTTTGTGCAGGAGCAGCAGGTTTCGGTGCTCCGGCTGTTGCAGGCTTTTTAGAAGCTTCTTTCTTTTTCGGAGAAAGCTGAATAGTCATGCGCTTACCTTCCAGTATCGGCATTTGATCTACTTTAGCGTAGTCTTCCAGATCATTTGCAAAACGAAGCAAAAGCACTTCACCTTGCTCCTTGAAAAGGATGGAGCGACCTTTAAAGAATACATAAGCCTTCACCTTATCGCCATCTTCCAAAAATCCTTTAGCATGCTTCAACTTAAAGTTGTAATCATGGTCGTCTGTCTGGGGTCCGAAACGGATTTCCTTCACATTAACCTTAACCTGCTTCGCTTTCTGTTCCTTCTGACGTTTCTTTAATTGATAAAGAAATTTAGAATAATCAATAATACGACAAACAGGGGGTTGAGCATTAGGAGAAATTTCCACTAAATCCAATTCTTTTTCTTCAGCCATTTTCAGAGCCTGAAAGATTGGATATACTTTCGGTTCAATATCATCGCTTACTATGCGAACTTCCTTGGCACGAATCTGTTCATTGATTCTGTATTGCCCTTTTAGAGTGTCATTCTTCATTAAAAACGTTTACTTCCTAGTTTGATCTTTTTATTGTTCTACTAAATATTTATCATGAAACGGCTGCAAAGTTACCATTTATTTATCATATTCTGAACTTCTTCGTTCAAAATTTTAGCAAATTCTTCAAATTTCATGGTTCCTTTGTCACCTTCGCCTTGTCTACGAACAGAAACTTCACCATTTTCCGCCTCTTTTTCACCGACAATCAGCATATAAGGAATGCGCTTCATTTCATTATCACGAATCTTGCGGCCGATCTTCTCGTTACGATCATCTACAATCGCACGGATTTCGTGTATTTTCAGATACATCTTCACCTGTTCTGCATATTCATTGAACTTCTCACTGATCGGCAGAATAACTACCTGTTCCGGTGTCAGCCACAATGGGAACTTACCGGCAGTGTGCTCAATCAATACAGCAACAAAACGTTCCATTGATCCGAACGGAGCACGGTGAATCATCACCGGACGATGCTTCTGATTATCAGAGCCCATATATTCAAGTTCAAAGCGTTCCGGCAAGTTGTAGTCAACCTGGATAGTACCCAGCTGCCAACGACGACCGATAGCGTCTTTCACCATAAAGTCAAGCTTAGGACCATAAAAAGCAGCTTCTCCATACTCAATCTTAGCAGGCAAGCCCTTCTCCGCACAAGCCTCGATAATAGCCTGTTCCGCTTTTTCCCAGTTATCATCGCTACCAATATACTTTTCACGGTTCACTTTATCACGCAAAGATATCTGTGCTTCAAAATTCTGGAAATCCATAGAACGGAACACAATAGATATAATATCCATCACACGAAGGAACTCATCTTTCACCTGCTCCGGACGACAGAAGATATGCGCATCATCCTGCGTAAAGCTACGAACACGAGTTAAACCATGTAACTCTCCACTTTGTTCATAACGACAAACCGTACCAAATTCAGCTATACGCAACGGAAGGTCTTTATAAGAACGTGGGAAGTTTTTGTAAATCTCACAGTGGTGAGGACAGTTCATTGGTTTCAAGAAATACTCTTCCCCCTCTTCCGGAGTATGGATAGGTTGGAAAGCATCCTTGCCATATTTTGCATAGTGACCCGAAGTCACATACAGCAACTTATTACCGATTGGCGGAGTAATCACCTCCTGATAATCGTAACGTGTCTGGATACGACGTAAGAACTCCTGCAGACGCAGACGCAATGCAGTACCTTTCGGCAACCACATAGGAAGTCCCTTACCTACAGTTTCGGAGAACATAAACAACTGCATCTCCTTACCAATCTTACGATGGTCACGCTTCTTCGCTTCTTCCAATAACACCAGATATTCATCCAGCATTTTCTTCTTCGGGAACGTGATACCATAAATACGAGTCAGCATCTTACGATCTTCATGACCACGCCAATAAGCACCAGCCACTGAAGTCAACTTAATAGCCTTGATCGGAGCAGTCGTCATCAAGTGAGGACCACGACAAAGGTCAGTAAATGCACCCTGGGTATAAGTCGTAATGTGTCCGTCTTCCAGTTCAGAAATCAATTCACATTTATATGTTTCGCCACGGTCACCAAACATTTTCAGAGCATCCGTTTTTGCGATGCTTTTTCTGACTACGTCTTCTTTCTTTGCAGCCAGTTCCAACATTTTAGCTTCAATGGCAGGAAGGTCGCTTTCTTTAATTACCGCTTCACCCGGATCCACATCATAGTAGAATCCGTTTTCAATAGCCGGTCCGATACCAAACTGGATACCCGGATAAAGTTCCTGCAAAGCTTCCGCCAACAAGTGTGCACTTGTATGCCAGAATGCATGCTTACCTTCTTCATCATCCCATTTATAAAGAACGAAATTAGCATCTTCATTAATAGGACGTCCTAAATCATAAGTCTCGCCGTTCACGCCACATGCCAGCACTTCCTGTGCCAGACGCGAGCTGATACTTTCAGCAATCTGTAAACCGTTCACTCCTTCGTTATACTCACGAACGGAGCCATCGGGAAATGTTATCTTTATCATAATATGATGATGTTATATTTTCATAATTTGAACGCAAAAGTAACTAAATCTTTTGAGTTTTCTATTTTTTATCAAAAAAATGTTATTCCGATTGATCTGTAAAACGTTTGATAACATTATAAGCAGAAACAATCCCCAACTCACCGGCTTTACTCAAATCTGAAATGCCCAGCTTATTATTTCCTAAGAAAATATGAGTCAGTCCACGATTGAAATAAGCATCCGCAAAATCAGGATTTAGCTCGATCGCCTTATCGTAGTCAATAATTGCGGCACGGTAATCTTTCAACATGGCAGAAACATTAGCACGATTATAATATGCGTACACAAAGTCCGGAGCCAGATTAATCACCTTATCCAAGTCTTTTCTGACCACTTCATAATCTACTGCGGTAATCTCCTTACGCTTATTATCACCCGGAACAACATCTGTTTCGACAGCTTGTTCAGCCTTCTGATACTCCAACTGTTTACAACGGATCAGCGCACGCATAAAATATGCCGGGAAGAAATCACCATCCAGTAAGATCGTCTGGGTCAAATCAGAAACCGCACTCGAGAAGTCCTGCACCAGATAAAAATCAATCGCACGGGCAAAACGTTTCGAAGCATTCTTGTCATCTTCCACAATCGCCGATGTGTGTGTATCAATCAAGGCAAAATGCACCTTCACCTGTTCTTCCGTCAGCGGGCCGTGGAGGCGGTACTGGATGGAGGTGTATACGGCGAGGCTGCTGCGGTCTTCGATGCCGAGCACGAGCGCGGCGGTATCGCGGGCGGTACGGCCTTCATTGTCCGTAACGCCGGGGCGGTAACCGACTTCAATGATCCACGATGTGCCTTCTTCGGGCAGGGGCAGGGGAGACAGGGATACGGCCTGCAACACCGGATCGTGCAGCACGCTTTTCGCCATGAGCGTATTCACCTGTTGCGCGTCGAGCCCCTCCAGCGTGAACACTTTGATCGTGCGCACGGACTTGACGGGGATGCCGAGGGCTTCACGGATGCTGGCTGCGGTTTTACGGCCGATCGTGTCGTCAAGATGGGGGAAAAGGCCGGCTTCAATGCGGTAGAGCATGTCTGTCTCCTGAAAAGGCTGTTTGAGTAACCGTGGAAAAAGGTTGCGTGGAAAAAATCAGGCGTCGCGGTTGCGGACGTAGCCGATAAAGCTTGTGAGGATTTCCCCGTACGGCGAGGCCGGAAGTCCGGCGGTGAGGTCGTCGAGGTTTTCCTGTGCCTTATGCAGATAGGTATCGGCGATGCCGCGCGTCTTGTCGTCAAAGCCCTGAGCGCGGACGGTATCAATGACGTGCCGGACGTCTTCGTCGGTAAAGGACTGTTCCGCGAAACGGGCGAAGAAGGCGTCACGCTCGGCCGGAGCCAGTGAGTTGGCATAGAAGAAGATGGGCGGCGTCAGTTTGCCTTCGCGGACATCCCCGCCTTCGGGTTTCCCG
>OOCR01001809.1_pt1 | contig 10102 bp, 5 predicted proteins | sample 1671491 | NCBI WGS metagenome assembly OOCR01 (sample SAMN06348162, study PRJEB24527) | human gut metagenome | biome: human gut; feature: ankylosing spondylitis patient; material: feces | host: Homo sapiens | place: China | collected 2015-10
CTCTACTTTCATAGACCTGCGTCAGAGCAATATGATTATCGAGAAGAGCCAGACGTACGAGGGCGATCCCTCGGAGATCGAGCGGTATGTGGCTGAGGCCCGTTTCTTCCGTGCTTACTCGCATTTTCGGTTGATGGCGAAATATAACGATATTCCTATCTTGACGAAGGTGCTTACCGTAGATTCCCCGGAGTTGTATGGTTCTAGGAATAAGCAACAGGAGGTGGAAGACTTCATCTTGTCGGAACTCAACGAGGTGTATTCTAAACTACCCTTGCAAAGTGAGTTAAGCTCGGATGAGGTGGGACGTGTAACCCAAGGCGCTGCCTTGGCATTGAAAGCGAGGGTTGCCTTGTTTGCCGGGACGTGGGCGAAGTATCACCAGCACCGTTCGGACTATCAGCAGTTGTTGCAACAAGCGATCGATGCCGCTACAAAAGTGATCGATAGTGGTGAGTATGCTTTATATGAAGGCTCTGGTGAGGAGAGCTACCGCTACTTGTTTATCAATGCGGGCGATAATTCAAAAGAGGGTATCTTCGACAGTCGGTACGAGACGGATATCCGCCACCATAGCGACGCGTGCCCTGTATATTGGGGATGGCGAGGGACGCCTACCCGTAAGCTGGCCGATATGTATTTGTGTAAGAGTACGGGATTGCCGATTGAGAACGCTAATTCCGGATTTGAGGGATATGCCACGATCAAGAGCGAATATGAGAATCGTGACCCTCGTATGAAACAGACCTTCTTGATGCCCGGAACCGACTATATCAGTCCGCAAGACGGCGCCTTGACCTGCCCGCCGCAATTTACCATACGTCCCGAGACACGTACGGGTTATAAGTTGTGGAAATATATGGCGGAGACTTCCGTTCCTTCTGACAAGGATGTATATGATTATCACATCATCCGTTATCCGGAGGTATTGCTGATATTGGCTGAGGCCACTTACGAGAAAGACGGGGCGATCAGCGATGACATCTTGAACAAGACGATCAATGTGATCCGTTCCCGGAAAGGCGTGGAGATGCCTCCTCTGACCAACGCTTTCGTGAAGAGCAATGGGTTGGATATGCGGACGGAGATCCGTCGGGAACGTACGATCGAGTTAGCGTTCGAAGGCTTCCGCAGGGATGATTTGAGACGTTGGAAGACGGCTGAGACGGAATTGATAGGTGCCATAAAAGGCATTAAGCTGAAAGGTTCGGAATACGAGAACTTGGATGTCTTGAACGAGGGAAATCCCGGTTTGACAGACGAAAATGGATTCTTGATTGTGGAACCGGCGGAGAATCGTAACTTTGTGACCCCGAAGCATTACTATTATTCCCTTCCGTTGGATGAGTTGTATCTGAACCCGAACTTGGCTCCGAACAACCCGGGGTGGTAGGGTAATGCCTTATATTCCGGTAAAAATGGCCTTGCACTGGTGTAAAATGCCTTTTTAGATCTAAGAAATGGCTTTTCACCCTCGCGAAGTACCTTTTAGATTTCTAAAAACGACTTTGCGCTTGTGAAATGCCATTTTTAGGTTTAAGAAATGGCTTTGCACCCTTGCGAAATGCTTTTTAGATCTCTAAAAATGATTTTACACCGGTGAAATGCCATTTCTAGAATATTTTATGAGAGTAAATGAATTTAAAATTGAATCGAATGTCATTCATAAAGAAGATAGGTCTTGTATGCTTTATCGTCTTCTGCTGTGCGGGATGCCGTAGCGCGGGAGAGAAACCGGTTGAGAGTGCGGCTGCTCCCCGTATTATCAACATCATCAATTTCATCCGCCAGACAGATTACCGGGTGGAGAACGCTGATAGTTTATTGTACGAGACGGTTTGTGAGCAAGTGAAATTGGTGAATAAATATGATTTACCGGCGACCTTTTTATTACAGTACGATGCGTTGATCAATCCATTGTACCAAGATCTGTTGAAAAGTAAACTCAATGATCATTCCGAGATCGGCGCTTGGTGGGAACTTACGCAACCGCAGATCGAGGCCGTCGGGATCAAGTGGCGTGGCGAGCATTCTTGGGTCTCGCACGCGAATATCGCTTTCAGCACCGGATATACGAAAGAAGAACGGGAGCGACTGGTGGATGTCTATATGGCGAAGTTCAAGGAGATATTCGGCACGTACCCGAAATCGATCGGCTCTTGGTTTATCGACGCACATACCTTGGGGTATATGTACGATAAATATAAGATCGTGGCGTCGTGCAACTGCAAGGACCAAGTGGGGACGGATGGTTATACCCTATGGGGTGGTTACTGGAACCAAGCCTATTACCCGAGCCGGGTAAACGCCTATATGCCGGCGCAGACCGAGGAGGGGCAAATCCCCGTTCCTATTTTCCGTATGCTGGGCAGTGATCCTATTTATCAGTATGATGATGGTCTGGGACAAGAGCGTCAAGGGGTGATCTCCTTGGAACCCGTGTATGAGAAGGCGGGCATGGATCGCCGCTGGGTGGATTATTTCTTGGAATCGATCGTGGATCAGCCTTGTCTGGCCTTCAATTATGCGCAAGCGGGACAGGAGAACTCTTTCACGTGGAGTAATATGAGCAAGGGACTGGAGATGCAGATCCCTATCTTGGACTCCTTGAGGAAGGAAAATAAGATCCGGGTGGAGACGCTGGGCGAATCCGGTGCGTGGTTCAAGGAATGCTTCAAGGTTACGCCGGCGACGGCTGTCACTACGTTGACGGATGTCCGTGGAGAAGGCAATAAGACGGTCTGGTTTAACAGCCGTTATTATCGGGCGAACTTATTGTGGGAGAAGGGAACGTTCCGCTTTAGGGATATCCATCTTTTCGACGAGAGCTATAAGTCCGCTTATCTGGAAAAGCCTGGAGACGGGAACCAGTTCTTGTTCTATACCTTGCCCGTCGTGGACGGATTCATGTGGAGCGAGGGACTCGATCGTGCCGGGCTTCGGATCGTCCGATTAGACAAGGATGGAGATAAGGAGGAACTTACCTTGGACCATCCGGTAGTGACGGAGATAGGCAAGGATACCTTGGTAGTTTCCGCCGAAGACTCAAAAGGCCATGCTTTCAAGATCACGTTCTATGAGACCCGCTTCGAGGTAGTCGCTCTATCAAAGGAGGCGGACTTCTCATGGGCTTTAGAGCTAAAGGCTGCGGCAGGGAAGGAGCTACCTTTCACCGTTATAGAGGATAAGGCGGTCAACGCTAGCTTCGATGGTTTCAACTACGTGATCACTTGCGAAAAAGGCCATATAAGGAAACCTGAATCTGGTTCGGATTATGTCTTTAGGATGTTTCCGTCGGATCAGGAAATAGTAATAGATTGTACAAATGCGAGAAAGTAATATGAATATATCAGTTTGGAGAAAATGGGTGATCGTATGGATGGTCGCTGTGCTCAGTGGTTTTCAATTAAGGGCGGCGGATCCTGTGGTCGTCCCGGCGAATACGGAACCGCTGACGATAGAAGGAAATCGTTTTGTCACCTTATGTATCATGATACGTACGACGCCTTGGGAAGTCTCCCGGGATGTCAAGTTACATCCCCGCGATGAGGTGGATTGGCATACGCTTGAGGGAGTGCGGGCCTTGCGGGAGGCTTTCGCCACGAATAACCCGAACGGTCGTCTTACATGGGGATTCACGATGAATGCCTTGGAGGACGGACGGAAGAATTACCGGGAGATCCGTGATTATGTAGTGGAGTGCCAAAAGAAATATGGGGATGAGGTTACTTATTTCCCCGGTTATTTTCCTGCGATGTATCTACCCCGTGAGCGGGTAAACCGTGAGATGTCGGAGGCGATAGAGATCATTTCTAAAATGGTAGGAAATGGTTATCGTCCCCAATCGATTATGGGAGGTTTCTTATCGGCCGATAATCTAAGATATCTGGCGGAGAAAGAGAACATCCATGTGGCGCACGCCGTGATCTGGAGCCAGCATAATATAGACGGTGGTGGCGCTGACGGTTCTCCTTCTTATCCTTTCTATCCCTCGACGGAACACTTCTGCAAGCCGGCGCAGGGAAAAAGCGATTTCATCGATTGCGTGAATCTGGATGGCTGGACGATGGACTTTATCTGTGCCCGCCGTAGCGGACAGACCGGACATGGTATCGATGGATATAACAGCCGTAGAGGTGTCGGCCCGATCGAGACGTACAAAGGTTGGGGGCTTGATTTGGGGCATCGTGAGGTGATGCACACGGAAGCGATTCACTTTGATAAAGGTCTTGAGTTGAATGGCTTTGGCTGGGTAGCCAATATCTGGGAGGCGCAGATGGTACATGAGTTCGGGAAGGATCTCATCTGCGATGCCATGAAGATGTGGGTAACGGGTACCAAGGAACGCTGGCCGGATACTCATTTCGTTACGTTCGGAGAATTTGGCGAACTTTGGAGAAAACAATATAAATCGAACGACGACTGGAACTATCGCTTCGTAGAACGAGGCTCTGGTTTGGGAGACTCTTATAATAACTTGGAGATAAAATGGTTTATGAATAAGGAATTCCGCTTGGCCTTATTACGTGATTGGCATACGAAAAATTCCCCGGCTTATGTCATCGACTTTACCCGTTATGATTTGCCGGCTCATGAACCTGCCGATCCGACCCCGACAAAACCGGCTAAGGATTGGAGCTTGATCAACAAAATCAACCAAAAAGGTCTCCGCCCGCAAGATAAGCCGGTCTTGATCGATAAGTTGGAGAAAGAAGATCAAGATTTGATTCGGAAATATTATCCGGAATTATTTAAATAGTTGGTTTATGAAAAAGATTACCGTTGTTTGTTTAGCTCTTTGCTCCTTTCTTTTTGGGGGAGATCTCTTCTCCGTAAAGGCGCAAATCCTAGAGAAGTTCACATTGCCTACCCCATGGACAGAGGAGGCATTGAAGGCTGAGATTCCTTTACCGGAATATCCGCGTCCACAGATGGTGCGTTCGGAATGGTTGAATCTGAATGGTATATGGGATTATATGGGAGGAAAAGACCTGCTCGATCCTGTTACGGCGACCACTCCTCCAGCCTTTCCCGCGAAAGTAGAAAAGATACGTGTGCCGTATCCTCCGGAATCGGAATTATCCGGTATAGCTCGTGGGGGTGATACTTGTCTGTGGTATAAGCGTAGCTTCTCTGTTCCTCAAGCATGGAAGGGCAGGCATGTATTGTTGAATTTTGGGGCTGTAGATCGGATCTCGTCTGTGTTTGTCAACGGTAAGAAGGTGGGTACCCATACGGGAGGGTACGATGCTTTTAGTTTATATTACTGATTATTTGAAATCCGGTGAAAATGTCCTTGTGGTAGGTGCTTATGATCCTAACGACGGCCGGGCCGCTTCGGGCAAGAACGGCTCATGTGGAGATTATATTTTTACCTCCGGTATCTGGCAAACCGTTTGGCTTGAACCGGTAGAGAAACAATATATTTCTCAGATTAAGCTAGTGCCCGATTTAAAAAATAATCGGTTGGAAGTAATTGCTTATACGGAGGATAAGGAGTTAAAGGTAACGGCTATCGCGGATAATGGTACTTCAGAGGTGGCAAGAACCGAAGGAAATTCCAATATGAGTTTTTACTTGCCTATCCGGGAACCCCGTCTATGGAGTCCGGATGATCCTTTCTTGTATGGTTTGAAATTACAGTTGAAAGATCGAAAGGGTGAGATAATAGATGAGGTATCTTCTTATTTTGGTATGCGTTCTGTTAGTATGGGAAAGGTAGATGGTGTGCTTCGGCCTTTATTGAACGGGGAGTTTGTTTTCCATATCGGTCTTTTAGATCAAGGTTATTGGCCCGATGGCGCATTTACCGCTCCTACCGACAAGGCTTTGTTATATGATATAGAACTGGCGAAACGTGCGGGTTTTAATGTAATACGCAAGCATATCAAAGTAGAGCCTCAACGTTGGTATTATCATTGTGATAGGCTTGGCTTGATGGTTTGGCAAGATATGCCGAATCTTTGGGAGCCGGATGGTGAGGATTCCGTGGCGGTTCGTAAACAGTTCCGTGACGAATTGAAAGTGATGATCGACCAACACGTCAGCTCGCCTTCTATCGTGATGTGGGTCCCGTTTAATGAGAATTGGGGAGCCTTTGAAGTGACAGACATCACAGCTTGGGTGAAAAAGTACGATCCGAATCGTTGGGTAAACGGTATGTCGGGATATAATTACGCTCCGGGCTATCGGAAAACTTATGGAGATCCCGGAAATGGAGATTTCGTGGATATGCATCATTATGGCAAGATCGAGCCTAAGGCGATCCCCCGTCCCGATGATAAACGTGCTGCGTCCCTTGGCGAATTCGGAGGAAAAGGTCTATTTGTGCGTGGGCATATGTGGCCTGTACGCAATGACGCTTATGAGATGATGTTGAATAGAGAGGTCCTGACCGATACCTATGTATTAATGCTTACCGAGCTAGAGCAGATGATAAACTATTTCGGACTAAGCACGGCCATCTATACGCAGACTACAGATGTGGAACATGAGATAAACGGCTTGGTCACTTATGACCGAAAGGTGGAAAAGATGGATCTGGAGAAGGTTAAATACATCAATCAAGAGGTAATCAAATGTACACGGGCAAAATAAAGAATACCTAGTTCAGTTTATGGGAGTGTCCTCGGAAAAGGACACTCCTATTTTATATATTTGGGCATCTTATTTTTCATCTTATAAAAAGGTTGGTAAATGAAAAAAATCGTTGTTGCTTCCGATTCATTTAAAGGCTCAGTATCTTCTATTGAAGTGGCTGAATGTGCCGAGTTGGCGATCCATAAGGTCTTTCCGGATTGCGAGGTCGTGAAAATCCCGGTTGGGGATGGGGGAGAAGGTACCGTGGAGACTTTAATTACGGCGATGGGTGGAGAAGCCGTATCTTGTGTCGTACATGATCCGTTGATGAGGCCGGTCGAGGCCACTTATGGGATACTGGGAGATAATCGTACGGCGGTTATCGAGATGGCGACGGCGAGTGGTCTTACGTTAGTGCCTGTGTCGGAGCGTAATCCCTTGAGAACAGCGACGTATGGAACCGGTGAGTTGATAAAAGACGCTATGGATCGTGGTTGCCGGGATTTCTTGATAGGAATAGGAGGAAGCGCAACGAATGACGGAGGAACCGGTATGTTGCAGGCCTTGGGTTTTCGTTTTCTTGATAGAAACGGGAATGAGCTGGGATTGGGTGGGCAGATCCTTAATCAGATTTATGAGATAGATTGCTCAAGGGCATTATCGCAATTGCGGGAAACTTCATTTACCATAGCCTGCGATGTGAATAACCCTTTTTATGGCGAGAAAGGGGCGGCGTATGTCTTTGCCCGCCAAAAGGGAGCGGACGACGCTATGGTCCGTTTGCTGGATGAGGGCTTGCGAAATTTTGCGGAAGTCATAAAAAGAACGGGACGAATAAAGATAGACGACATTCCGGGTGCGGGAGCCGCAGGTGGCTTAGGTGGAGGATTTGTCGCTTTTCTAAAGGCCGAACTCAAACCCGGCATCCGGATGGTTCTGGATGCCTTACGTTTTGATGAACGTATACGGGGGGCGGATCTTATTATTACGGGAGAAGGTAAACTGGATAAACAGACTTGCATGGGAAAGACCCCATTCGGAGTGTTGCAGGCAGGTATGGGACAGGATATCCCGGTTATCGTAATGGGTGGTTCCGTGGAGGAGGTGGAAGCGCTTAATACATGCGGGTTTCTGGCGGTCTTGCCACTTCTTCCTTATCCGGTTTCCTTGGAGCAGGCGATGGATAAGGATTTCACCTGCCGGAATATTGGGCGTGCCTTGGAACAACAATTGCGTGTAATCCATTACTATATGAATCACTAACACATGGGTATAATGAGTGCATGGGGAGCTTTTATCGGATTATTAGTGTCGATTTTCTTGATTATAAGAAAGGTATCGCCAGTCTATAGCCTTATTTTAGGGGCATTAGTAGGAGGATTATTAGGGGGTGTGTCGTTGCCGGAAACGATCTCTTTAATGATCAGTGGAGTAAATGACGTAACTCCGGCCGTCATTCGGATCTTGACGGCGGGAGGATTGTCGGGGATATTGGTGAAAACAGGTGCGGCGGCTTCTATCTCCAATACGATCATTTATAGATTGGGAGAACGGCATGTGTTTTTTGCGCTCGCTTTCGCTACGATGTTGCTGACGGCTATTGGAGTGTTTATTGATGTTGCTGTTATTACGGTGGCTCCGATTGCGTTGAGCATCGGCCGGAAACTGGCGGTTCCCCGGGGTAGCCTTTTGTTGATGATGATCGGTGGAGGCAAATGTGGCAATATCATTTCTCCAAATCCGAATACGATTATCGCCGCTGAGAATTTTCATGCGGATTTGTACTCTGTCATGTATGCGAACTTGATCCCGGCGTTGGTTGGCTTGTTGTTTACGGTATATGTCATAGGCCGTTTCTTACCCCGGCAAAATGGATTTTATGCGAACGAGGAGATAGATAACCTGCAAGCGGATCTCCCCTCCTTCGCCTCTAGCATGGTCGCTCCGGTAGTGACGATCCTACTGCTGTCGTTTCGCCCTTTATTCCATGTGGCGATCGATCCGATGATAGCCTTGCCCGTTGGAGGAATCGTTGGGATTCTGGCGATGAGGAAATGGTCATTGATTACGGACAGCCTCTCGTATGGACTCAAGAAGATGTCGAATGTCTCGATCCTGTTGGTCGGGACAGGCACTATAGCGGGAGTGATCAAGGCTTCCTCTATCAAGGATGTTTTATTAGATGCGTTATCGCATACGAATATGGGAGAGCTTTTATTGGCTCCGGTTTCCGGCGTATTGATGTCTGCCGCTACAGCCTCTACTACAGCCGGAGCGACAGTTGCCTCTTCGTCATTCGCGGATATTATTATCGCCGCCGGTATCAGTGGTGTCTGGGGAGCCGCTATGATTAATTCCGGTGCTACCGTGCTTGATCATTTGCCGCATGGATCGTTCTTCCACGCTACTGGTGGGGTAGCGGATATAAGCATTCGTGAGCGGTTGAGGCTGATTCCTTATGAGACCGCGATCGGCGCTATTTTGGCCGTTGGGACTATAATTGCTTATCTTACCGTGAATTAATTCTTTTCGTGATAAGGCTTAGTGTTTTCGTTTTGGAGTTATTCCCGAGTGTATTGGTCTACCTTGGATTTACGGTCATACAGATCGCATTTAGCCAGCATGGGTTGTCCGGCTTGCGCTATGTCTCGAAGGAGTGGTTACAGCGGATCGGCACGTATATGAAATGGCAATCCCTTGCACGCTAGTCTCTTTGGATATACTGATATACGATCCGGGATATATCCGCAATGATTGCCGCAGTTGCTTCCGGGCTCTCTTCCGAGTCTTTAGCGAATACCGCAATCGTATATCTTTCTTCATCCGGTAGGAAAACGAAACCTATGTCGTTCGTACCGATCAGTTGCCATCGGGCATTCAGGTCGCCCGTTCCTGTTTTATGCCCGATAATGGCATCGGTTGCCTCTAGCGGTTGAGCCAGCCGATCTTTTCCGGTCTCACATTCGATCATAGTCTGTTTGATGAACGTTTGATGAGGTTCGGTAAAGAGAGGGCGGGATACAAATAGGTCTAGCAGCTTGGCAGCATCCAGCGGAGAAGTCCAATTCTGATAGCATAATCGCAGGTCACGGTGCATATCTTCTTCTGTTTGGGAAATATATAAAGAAGTTGTGAGTGGTAATTTGTTTTGTTCCAGATAATGTATCACGGATAACGTACCTTATTATTCAGTGTAATCGTATCCTCGCCATTGATAATAACTGCGATTCCTACTTGGGCTTTTTTGTTGGCTATAGCTTCTCTCAATAATTTCTTTAATTCTCCTTTCTTGTCTTTGGCTATGACAGGTAGTGCGAATACAAGTAAGATTGAGAGAATCGTGCTAACGTATTTGTTCATGGAATATACCGTTTTTACGCGAAGGTAGGAAATTTTTCCATGTTCGGCTTGCCATTGGGTTATTGTATATTTTTCCAAAGGCGTTTACGATCTCATTATTTGTTTCTCAAAACACGTACGTGTTTTCCTGAATTCTCGTACATGTTTTTGAAAAAACACGTAC
>OOCR01001832.1_pt1 | contig 9960 bp, 6 predicted proteins | sample 1671491 | NCBI WGS metagenome assembly OOCR01 (sample SAMN06348162, study PRJEB24527) | human gut metagenome | biome: human gut; feature: ankylosing spondylitis patient; material: feces | host: Homo sapiens | place: China | collected 2015-10
AAAAAACTATAAGATATTTTTTTAACATATAAAAATATTTACTCCCTTCAAAAACGTTTTTTCAAACGATAACATATTAACTAAAAAAAATATAAAAAGCAATAGTTCTTTTCAATATATTACACATTTTCTTATTTTAGAAATCGAAAAGCGACAACTGATTGCTATCCGCCATACTCCCCAGTAGTCCCAAATCATTTAACTTATCTATTACCGTCTGTCCGACTTTTGCTCTTGCCCTCAAATCATCTTTTGAAAGAAATTCCCCAGCTCTTGCTGCAATCTCAATTCCTTCCCCGGCAACTTCACCAACCTTGTCTATGACTTTAAACGACGGCATAATCTTTCCATCGATAATCTGAAAACTTCTCGCCTTTGCCTTATATATGTCAATCGGCATGAAATCGTAGCCTCTTGCATACATTTCCTGGACAATTCTCATATCTTTTAACTCATCTTCCTCGGTATTTGTTATCGTTCCGAGCGATTTCTTATTTTTATAATCATCTATAAAATATTCCAGCTTATCGCGTCCCATTGCCATTTTTTCGTAATCAAACGCATTGGCTCTGATACTGAAATATGCACAGTAATAGGCAAGCGGATAGAATACCTTGCAGTATGCGACACGCCATGCCATCATAACATAGGCAGCAGCATGTGCCTTAGGGAACATATATTTAATCTTTTTACATGACCATATATACCAGTCTGGAACATCATGCTCACGCATTATAGTCTCCTGCTCCTCTGTAAGACCTTTACCCTTACGGACTTTTTCCATTATTGTAAATGCCGTCTCACTCTCAATGCCTTTCTGAATAAGATAAATCATAATATCATCTCTTGTACAGATTGCCGTTGAAATTGTAGCTTTTCCTTCCTTTAAGAGCACCTGTGCATTTCCAAGCCACACGTCTGTACCATGTGAAAGTCCTGCAATACGAACCAGATCAGAAAAATACTGTGGTTTCGTATCGATAAGCATCTGCATGGCAAAATCAGTACCAAATTCCGGAATTCCCAATGCACCAAGCTTACATCCGCCTATATCAGCAGGCGTTATTCCAAGTGCACTTGTATCTTTAAAAAGTGACATTACCTCTTTTGAGTCAAGCGGAATTTCAAGTGGGTCAATTCCCGTCAGATCCTGTAACATCCTAATCATTGTAGGGTCGAGATGTCCAAGAATATCAAGCTTTAACAGGTTATGGTCGATACTGTGGTAATCGAAATGTGTCGTTACAATACTTGTTGTACAGTCGTTTGCAGGGTGCTGTACTGGCGTAAACGAGTGAATTTCGTCACCGATAGGCAGAACTACAATTCCTCCCGGGTGCTGTCCTGTTGTTCTTCGTATATCCACGCAGCCCTCGGCAATACGCTCTATTTCACATCTTCTTTTTACGATTGGCCTGCCCTCTTTTTCGGATTTATCCTTAAAATAGTTAAAAACATATCCGTATGCAGTTTTTTCGGCAACCGTACCGATTGTTCCCGCTTTAAATGTCTGCCCTTTTCCAAAAATAACCTCGGTAAACGAATGTGCCTTACTCTGGTATTCATTGGAAAAGTTAAGGTCGATATCAGGCTCTTTATTCCCTTTGAATCCAAGGAATGTCTCAAACGGAATGTCAAATCCCATTTTGTTAAGTTTGTGTCCACATCTCGGACATATTTTATCAGGCATGTCACAGCCAGCACCGCCAGCAAATTTCTTAACGTCTTCCGAATCAAATTCGTTATAGTAGCATTTTGGGCACAGATAATGAGGACTTAACGGATTTACTTCCGTGATACCGGCCATCGTAGCCGCAAATGATGAACCAACAGAACCTCTCGAGCCAACAAGATATCCGTCATCATTTGATTTCCATACGAGCTTCTGTGCAATTATATACATAACAGAATATCCATTACTGATAATTGAATTAAGCTCTCTGTCAAGACGCTCTTTTACTATTTCAGGCAGAGGGTTGCCGTAAAGCTCCAACGCCCTGTTTTCACATATCGTTCTTAACATCTGGTCAGAATTTTCAATTACCGGAGGTCTTTTATCAGGACGAACCGGAATTATATCTTCACACATATTAAGAATTTTATTTGTATTTTCAACAACAATTTCGTATGCCTTGTCGCTTCCGAGATAATCAAACTCATGCAGCATCTCTTCTGTTGTATGAAGATAAAGCGGAGCCTGGTTGTCTGCGTCATCAAAGCCCTTGCCAGCCATAATTATACGCCTGTAAATTTCATCTTCCGGATTAAGAAAATGCACATCACATGTAGCCACAACCGGTTTTGAGAACTTCTCACCGAGTGCAATTATTCTTCTGTTTAAATCTCTTAAATCTTCTTCATTTTTTACATAATAATCATCTTTTTCTATCATAAAACGGTTATTGCCAATAGGCTGTACTTCAAGATAGTCATAAAACGATACTATTCTTGCAATCTCAGCCTCGGAACGGCCGTTTACCATAGCTCGGAAAAGTTCTCCAGCCTCACATGCACTTCCTATAATAAGACCTTCCCTGTATTTGTTTACAAGGCTTTTGGGAATCTTAGGAAAACGGCTGAAATACTGAAGATGTGATGCCGAAATAAGCCTGTAAAGATTTATTCTTCCCTGCTCGCTTGACGCAAGAATTATACAGTGATACTGATGAAGCTTTTTTATCGCCTCATCATCTAGTTTTCCTGCCTCATTTAACTTATCCAAGTCAAATATATCTCTTTCTTCAAGCATTTTTACCATTTTGAGGTAAATATATGCCGTAGCCTGTGCATCGTCTACAGCCCTGTGGTGGTTTTCAAGCGATACGGCAAGGTGCTTACAAAGCGTATCCAGCTTGTAATTATGAAGGTTAGGTATAACAAACTGTGCCAGAAGCACCGTATCCATTATTGTAGGGTCATATTTTATTCCAAGTCTTTCAGCGTTATTTATTATAAAGCTTGTATCAAAACCTGCATTGTGTGCAACCATGACGGCATCACCGCAGAATTCAAGAAATTCAGGAAGAATCTTTTCTATCGGTTCCGCTTCCATAACCATGGAATCGTTAATTCCCGTAAGTTTTTCTATTCTGAAAGGAATCGGAATCTTAGGATTTACAAATTTGCTGAAATTATCTACAATCTCACCATTTTTTATCTTTACGGCACCTATCTCGATAATTCTGTCAACTTCTGCCGAAAATCCCGTAGTCTCCAGGTCAAATACAACAAACGTATCATTGAAATTCTGCCCCATTGAATTAATTACAATCTGACGCGTATCATCTACAAGATAAGCTTCCACACCATATATTATCTTAAAATCAAGCTCTTCGCCCTTTTTCTTGTATTTGCCTTTCAAGTCTTCCATAGTGTGATAAGCGTCCGTAAACGCCTGCACAACACCGTGGTCCGTAATTGCAATTCCTTTGTGTCCCCAGCGGATTGCCTGTTTTATAATATCGGAAACAGATGAAACGCCATCCATGTCGCTCATTTTCGTATGGCAATGAAGCTCCACTCTTTTGTGAAGCGACAAATCGTTTCTCACTTCGCGGTTATCCTGCGATTTTCTGATACCCCACACGCTCGTAATTGAGATTTCCTGGTCATATCTGTCAAGTGCCGCAACACCCTTGACTTTTATAAAGTTTCCTTTTTTTATGTACTCTTTGACTTCAGGAAGCTGTGCATTTGCAATAAACATTTTAACGGTTATCGTATCCGTAAAATCAGTCAGGTCAAACATGAGAATTGTTCTTTCATTTCTTATTTCACGCTCGTCAACCTTTCTTATCATTCCCGCGATAACAATCTCGCCTAGTGCTGAATCCACCTGCTCTATAGGCATAGGTTCCTCGTCAAAATCTCTTCCATATAAAACATCCGGATTTGACGGCTTCTTTTTGTAATACTCGTTCTGGCTTCCCTTTTGTCCAAACTGGGTTCTGTTTTTGTCTCCAAACGATGATTGACGTGAATTCTCCTGTACTACACCATCATTTGACTTTGTACCTGATGATGCAGCATTTTCCGATTTTGAGCTTGTTGACGTTCCCTTTGAAAATGCTGTTTTTGAAGAATCCTCGTTCACTCCGTCGCCCGCTGCCTGTGCCGCCCTCATATTCTTTTCAATCTGTGCGACACGCAGATTCAGCTTATGCTCATTTTCAAGCTCGTAGTGACTTCCCTCTTTTTTTGCATATTTATATATAACATCAATTTCAAACCCAAAACGGTTCAAAAATATTTTTTTGAAATAATCCGCAAGCGTATCGGCATATGTCCTTGACAAAAATCCGTCCTCAAGAGTAAGCACAAGACAGTGTTCCCCATCAAATTCCCATTGTGAATTTTTCAACAGATTATATTCGAGAGTCCAATATTTCTCAAGTTCAAATAATATGCTGTCATAATATATTTCCATAATTTTGACAGGTGTGTACTGTTTTGAAAGTCTGTATCTGTCAATTATACGCACATCCATATTTTTCATGCGGAATATCTGCTTTTTCAAAGCGTCCTCCGCCTTATATATTACCTGCTTGCTTATAAGCCGTTCACTGCTTAAATAGACACGTGCCAGAGAATTGGTAGATGTCTTTGATACACGGGTAACTTCCGTATCAGTAAGATAAACTCCTATTTCCTCCGGCACTTTAAGTGTATTAAACACTTCAAAAAATTTATTCAACTAAATAACACTCCTCTAAAGCATTTACATTAAAACATTCATATTTCTTTTAGTCATTCCAATGGTCAAGCTCATACTTTAATGTGTCAAGCAGCTCATTTTCAGCTACTTTACGCACAACTTCACCATGTTTAATAAGAACGCCACAGCCGTCTCCGCCTGCAATTCCAAGATCTGCTTCTTTAGCCTCTCCCGGACCGTTTACAACACATCCCATAACAGCAAGTTTTAAATCAAGGTCATATCCTGCTGCCAGCTTTTCAACTCTTCCGGCAAGGTCGATAAGATTAATCTTTGTTCGCCCGCATGTAGGGCATGAAACAACTTCAATCCCACCTTTTCTCAACCCAAGTGTTCTTAATATAAGCTTTGCAGCTTCAATCTCTTTTACCGGGTCGTCTGTTAATGACACTCTTATTGTATCACCGATACCCTGATTAAGAATAAGTCCTAATCCTATCGCTGATTTGATACTTCCGGAAAATACTGTGCCTGACTCTGTTATTCCAACATGAAGCGGATGATTTGTCTTATCTGCAATAAGCTCATGTGCTTTTACGCACATCAAAACATCCGATGATTTGATACTTATAACAAGATTATCATATCCCAAATCTTCAATTATCTTAACTTTATCAAGTGCACTCTCAACGAGACCTTCGGCTGTAACACCATTATATTTTTCAATAAGGTCTTTTTCAAGAGAGCCGCTGTTTACACCGACACGAATAGGAATATTTCTTTCTTTTGCAGCATCTACGACCGCCTTGATTCTGTCTGTACTTCCTATATTTCCGGGATTGATTCTGATTTTATCGGCACCGTTTTCAATCGCCGCAATTGCCATTCTGTAATCAAAATGAATATCGGCAACAAGCGGAATATGGATATATCTTTTTATCTCGCGTATCGCATCTGCCGCCTCCTGCGTCGGAACCGTGCATCTTACTATGTCACAGCCTGCCTCTTCAAGAGCAAGAATCTGCTTTACCGTCTCTTTTACATTTTCAGTTCTTGTATTTGTCATGGACTGGATTGCAATTTTATTTCCGCCTCCGATTACACAATTACCGATTTTTACCGTTTTCGTATTATCTCTGTACATAAAAACTCCGTTTCCGGACAGTTATGATACCTTTGTGACAAACATACTGCCCTGTCAATACATTCTAAAGCAAATATTTTAAAACAAATTAACTATATCTTTAAACATTATATAGACCATAAGAAGCATAAGAAGAACCATTCCGACAAAATGAACCATTCCCTCACGCTCTTTCTTTACAGGTTTTCCTCTAACCACTTCAATAAACATAAAAAGAAGTCTTCCGCCGTCAAGTGCCGGTAAAGGAAGGAGATTCATAACTCCGAGGTTAGCACTTAACATTACAATATACTGGAATATGTTAAGACACACATACCATGCCCCATCCGGCTTACTCTGTTCAACAACAGTATTAACTGAATCCACAACGCCCACCGGTCCTGATAAATCATTAATTCCAAGTTTACCTGTAAACATCATTCCGACACTTTTTACAACTGTTTCTATCCAGTATCCTACTTCTTTAAACGAGCAGAGTATTGTCTGTGCAGGGCTGACTTTTACACGATATCCATAGCTGTCAAAACCTGTATAGTATTCTTCGCTTTCAACGAGTGTTGGCGTAACTTTTAATGTAACATCCTGACCGTCGCGTTTTACTACCATCTCAATCTCTTTTCCGCCTGAATTATTAATTATCTGCGGAATTTTATTGTCATCCGTAGGCTTTACTCCATCAACTGAAACTATCACATCGCCTTTTTCAATTCCGGCTTTTGAAGCTGCCGAATTATCACTTACTGAGGCAACAAGTGTGTTGTCGCTAATAGTAATACCAAGTCTGTATACACTCAGTTTTCTGTACTCGGGTGTAACTGTTGTCGTATATTTCTGACCATCACGCTTATATGTTATATTCATTGTATCAGATGCATGATATGCCTGATAAAATGCATATTCCTTTGAAAATGCAATGCCGTTATTGTTAATTTTTGTTATCTCATCACCAACTTGAAGTCCCGCAGCTGCCGCCGGTGAACTATCCTCTACAACATCAACAGTACATGGATCTGTACCGACACTTCCAATTATAATAACAGCGAACACAAATGCAAGAAGAAAGTTAAATACAGGTCCGGCAGCTATTATTGCAATTCTTGACCACACTGTTTTAGCTGCAAATGCTTTGTCTGCATCATAATTTTTTAAAAGTTCTTCTCTTCTTTCTTTTGCAGGCAAATCATCTGAATCTTCATCTTCTCCATTTTCATCTTCACTGCCATCATCAGACTGTGTAAGCATATCGTCTCCAAGCATTATACATGCACCACCGAATGGTATAAGCTTCAGACAGTATTCAGTATCTCCCTTTTTTATTCCGAAAAGCTTAGGTCCGAAGCCTATTGAAAACTCAACTACAGCGACTCCATTAGCCTTTGCGACTATAAAATGTCCAAATTCATGAATAAGGACAATAAGTCCAATCATGATAATTGCTATGATTATATTTAAAATCAAATCACCACCTGCTTTCAATCATTTCATATACAGTCTTTTCAGTCTCAAGAATCTGTTCAACTGTAGGATTGTCGATATACTTAATATTTTCCATGGCATACTCTATTATGTCATATATATCAAGATATTTTATCTTTTCGTCCAGAAATCTGCTTACTGCAAGCTCGTTGGCTGCATTCATTGCTGTAGGAATATTGCCGCCTCTTTCTGCTGCATTATATGCAAATTTAAGTCCCTTAAATGTTTCCATATCAGGTTTTTCAAATGTAATCTGTGCAAGTTCATAAAAATCAAGTCTTTTAGTATCGAGTATTCGTCTCTCAGGGTAATATAATGCATATTGAATAGGAAGACGCATATCAGGACTTCCAAGCTGGGCCATTACACCACCGTCAACAAACTGCACCATAGAATGAATTATGCTCTGTGGCTGGACTATAACCTGTACTTTATCAACAGGAACACCAAAAAGCCACTGTGCCTCTATGACTTCAAGTCCTTTGTTTACCATTGTAGATGAATCTATTGTGATTTTTCTTCCCATAGCCCAGTTTGGGTGTTTTAATGCATCGGCAAGTGTAACATTTTCAAGCTCTTTTCTTGTCTTTCCCCTGAAAGGACCGCCTGATGCAGTAAGAAGAATTTTATCAATCTGTCCCCTGTTTTCACCGTTAAGGCACTGGAATATTGCTGAATGTTCGCTGTCTACAGGATAAATTGATACATTTTTTTCTTTTGCAAGATTAATGATGATATGACCGGCTGTAACAAGTGTCTCCTTATTTGCCAGTGCAATATCTTTATGTGCATTAATTGCCGCTATTGTAGGTTCTATTCCCATCATGCCCACAACCGCAGTCACTACAATGTCAGCTTCATCTATTGTAGCTGCCTCAATAAGTCCTTCCATGCCATATACAATCTTAACATCCATATCGGAAAGGAGAACTTTCAGCTCTTTAGCCTTTTCCTGTGTTCCGACACTTACAAGCTGCGGCTTAAATTCTCTGGCCTGCTCAGCTAATTCTTTTACTCTTGTGCCTGCAGCGAGAGCCACAACTTTTATATCATTATTTTTTCTTATAACATCTAATGTCTGTGTTCCTATTGAACCTGTTGAACCTAATAAAGATACACTTTTCATAATTATTCAAGCCTTTCTTACATTATGTGACTGATAAGGTAAACAGCCCAATATACAGCCGGAGCCGTGAATATCACACTGTCAAACCTGTCCATGATTCCGCCGTGTCCCGGAATAAGTTTTCCATAATCTTTTATATCATAATTTCTCTTGATTGCAGATGCAGCCAGATCTCCGATTATAGATAACAACGCTCCTATAAAACTTGCTATTGCAAATGTCCATACAGGATGCACAAATATGCCGGACATTCTTCCGCTTATTATAAATCCATAGATTATGCCCAGTAAAGTTGCACCTGTCACACCTCCAACTGCTCCTTCAACTGATTTTTTCGGAGAAAGCTTAGGTGCCATCTTATGTTTACCAAAAAGAACACCTGTAAAATATGCAAATGTGTCATTGCCCCATGATGATACAAATACAAGCCATACTATATATTTGCCGTCTCCAGCAACTCTAACCTTATATATATATGAAAGCATTACTGCAACATAAAATATTCCTGTAAAGACAAGCATTGCATCCTGCGATTTATATTTTGGAAATGTTATGACATATATTGTCATGATTGCCATAAGTCCAAATACAAAAACAAGCGTTTCAAGCTGCCATTTTCCAAGCCATACGCACACATAATATGCCACAGCTACAACATAGCCACAGATTCCAAGCAGCTTTTCATGTATACCGGCTGCCCTGTATAATTCATACATTCCGACAAGCGATATAAATGCACATAAAAGAAACAGATACCAGCTTCCTACATAAAGCGATGAAGCTGCAATTATTGCAAGAAATATTCCGCTTATAATTCTAGTTTTCACTTAGCATCCTCCTTAACGCCGCCAAAACGTCGTTCTCTTTTATTATATTTCTCAAATGCCTTTATAAGTTCTTCTTTGCTAAAATCAGGCCAGTATGTATCAGTAAAATAAAACTCCGTATATGCCAGCTGCCACGGAAGATAATTGGATAATCTCTGCTCACCGCTTGTTCTTATAAGAAGATCCGGGTCCGGAAGCTCCCGCGTATCAAGATTATCTGTAATAGTCTGTTCAGTAATATCATCCGGATTGATTTTTCCGGCCTTTACATCAGCTGCTATCTTTTTGACAGCTCTTGTAATCTCATCTCTTCCGCCATAATTAATAGCTATTGTAAAATTAAGTCCTGTATTATTCTTTGTCTTTTCTTCAAGATTTTCAATACTCTGTACTATATCAGGACTGAGTTCTTCTTTTCTTCCTATAACACGGCATCTTACATTATTCTTCATTGACTTTTTAACACAGTCTTTAAGATACCACCTCAAAATTCCCATAAGAGTTGAAACTTCTTCTTGTGAACGTTTCCAGTTTTCTGTTGAAAATGCATATACTGTAAAATACTTAACGCCAAGATCATCAACAATATTAAGCATATCTTCAACAACCTGGCTTCCTACTTTATGTCCATAAGTTCTGGGCATTTTTCTCTGTTTTGCCCAACGGCCGTTACCATCAAGAATAACAGCAACATGACCAGGTATTTTAAGTCAGATCGGAAGAGCACACGTCT